>Ga0208974_1000639_pt1 | contig 14298 bp, 12 predicted proteins | sample GreLakmeER15MSRF_FD_187699 | JGI IMG/M metagenome (GOLD analysis project Ga0208974, IMG submission 187699) | Freshwater lentic microbial communities from great Laurentian Lakes, MI, USA - Great Lakes metaG ER15MSRF (SPAdes) | ecosystem: Environmental > Aquatic > Freshwater > Lake | place: Great...
AAAGGAAATTTCATATCTTGTGCCCAGGTATAAAATCCTTTATTATCAAACCATCCCCATGACTTACTTAATTGATTTTGTAACATTTGTACAGATGTATCATCAACAGTCACATCCACGCTATTACGATCTGCCGCAGTGAAGATGTATGGTATATCATTTAATGTTAGATACTGTTGAAGCATAATAATATTTGACATTGTATCATATATTTCTGCAACATCATCTGTATTAGCATAAATCCATTTTGCAAAACTATTTAATCCCGATTGTTTGGCGGTAGTTAATTCATCAGCATGATGCTTAAGAACAATAGGGTTATCAAATTGAAATTTCTTTTCTATTTCTTTAATATCATCTACCGCGACCCAGGGAGATATTTGTTTCCACTGTTGATTAATTCTAAATTCGTATCTACCTCTGAATGTCCAACTTACTATCACTAAACTAATATCTTTATGTTGTTCACACATATTCATTACTGTGCGTCTGATGGCTGAGTTCGAATATCCCGGACGGGCCACACAAATATAGTCCAGGCCAGCCTCTTTGGATATTAATGCAGGATATGTTAATTGACTTATTTGCTCATTGCCTTGGTTATCTATACAGTCTGCTAATTCGCTACCGTAGATGAAACTATCGCCACCAGCAATCAATTTACCCAAGATAATTGCTCCATATGACTGTAAATTTTTTCTGCCACTTTTATATGCCCTTCTTCTAGAAAATGTCCTCGATCTCCAACCGGGCATCGATAAGTCCATTCCATCATTGTAGAACCTGGCCAACCTACATAATATGTAGCGTCAATTTGATCCAATAGATCTTTGTTTTGTTCTGTTGCTCTTTGATTGGCCTGGTGATTACCAAAACTATCTAACATAAGATAACGTTTATTATTTGCCTTAAAGAAGTTTTGTATTAAAATAATATTTAATAGATATTGTCTATACAGATAATCATCATTGTGGTGACGACTAAAATAATCAATAATTTCCCAACGCCAAGGGCTATATTGTTTATGTGGCAACGTGCCGCCGCCAGGCCATAGATCATAAAATCCATTTTCATCTGCTATTTCAATTCGAGCAAAATGACTCCAAGCGATAATAGCCATATCATAATTATCCACTTGTTCTACACAATGGCGTACCATTCTAGTGTTACCACTACCAGGTTTAGATAAGTTAGTGACTTCATATCCTAGTTTATTACCTAAGAGAAAAGGCCAAGCAGACGTTAATTCTGCTAGTTCTTCCCCATAGGTAAAACTATCACCAACTGTTAATAAACGCATTATTTGTAGATAAAAGGATCTCTTTTACGTAGTTCTTTTAGTTTTTTACGATAAGCTATTTCTAGCTTGATTCGATTATATAGATTTCTTAACCAACTCATTGAATTTCCCCTTAATTAAATTTGCAGCATCTTTGTGTGCATCTTCTAATGGATGCCATTGTAGACCCATACTATACTTATTTTCTATAGCCCATTGGTAAAAGCCTCTTGGTGTTTCGGTTTGATCAGCTCCTTGCCCTGAGGGAAACATATACCAACGATCCCAATCAATCTCTGGATTATTAGTAATTACACAATTATCCACACAGGTAAACAAGTAAGGATAATTATGAAATTTTAGATATTGCTGTAATCCTATGATCCATTTATCGCTGTCAAGTTCGTTGTCGCGACCGGGCCAAGTCCAGCATACTATAACTCCACAGCGTTTCATACAAGTTAGATCATCACGTATTCTAGAATAGATCTGCCTGTTACCTATACCAGGATAAGCTGAGCAATGATACTCATCACCAGCCAACAGTGCAGCAAATGTATTCCGACTGTAACCATCAGGACCACCGTGTGGGCTATCTGCTAGCTCACTACCCCAAATCATACTATCACCCCCGGCTACTGTAATCATATCCCGGTTTCATCATATCAATTTGCATCTGCTTATAGCTAACATCACTCCAACAATATTCAAATATATTAGTTGCATCATCAATTTCTATTTTAACTATGTCTAGATAATTACCTAATATTTTCCAGATTTCTGCACTATCTGTAGTGCCAAAACTAGCGTTTAATTCTATTTCACCTATAGGTAGATACCCTAAACTTAATCGTGGATTAGTATGGTCAATACCATTGTCAGCAAGCCACTGTTTAAAGTTGTCCACTTCCTCAACATGCCACCAATACTTAGGATCATAAACCACATCATTACCCCATTCGATATCAAACTCTCCGCTATAGAATTTAAGACTGTTAATCGCTTCACACGTAGCCCCACTACCTACACTGATGTCTGTAGAGTCTGCGCCTACATTTAATTTAGGTGCGTGTTCATCGCGCCACACTTCAAATAGGGTTTTACCAATCTGTGTCCAATGCATATAGACATGCCCAAAACGACGGTCATAGCCATTCTGATTAAACAATAATCTATGTTCATCTGTTAGCTCATATCTACGAGCGTGTAAGAAAGTAGTAATCTGACTAGGGCGAGTCCATTCGGGCATGACTTTGGCTTTCTTTTGACTTAGAATTAAACTTTCTAATTCATGGCATAGATTGTTTAATTGTCGTATAGCATATTTGGTTTCATCGTCGGCTAGTCTATAATATCCGCTGAGATTCCACACCGTGCCTTGTAGTGTTTCGAAGTGATTGTGTAGACGATTCATTGTTTGTTGTTTAACACCCAGGCCAATTTCTAGCTCTGGATTGCCGCGGCTTAGGACTTTGTCGCCACGTATGTTAATAGGATAGATATCTGGATAACGAACTGTATTAGGATGGAACCACTCTTCAATAAAGTAATTACCTAATCCATTTGATTGCCAAATGTCAGTGTAGTTAAATTGATTAATTTTCTCTACTGCTTGATTTAGTTGTTCGCATAGATATTCTATAGTGCGAGCAGTTGTTGGAAATCCCAAAAAGCAAAAGTTTTTTTCAATTGGATTTTTGTTTGTTAATAATTCTTTAAGAGCAGATATCCAATCCTGTGATAATTTGCTATCGTAGACTTTGATAGTATAACTAATTTGGTCGTTAAAATCCAAAGGATTACGTAGAGTTACTTTAACAGTTGATTGATTGATACCACTCAAAAGCATCTTCCCTTTCTGATAGAATGTCAGCCAAAGTTAATTTATCTTGGCGGATACTCTCTAATTGTAGCATACGCTGCTTACCTTCTGCAAGAGAAGATTGCCAGGAGTCTGGATATTGTTCTTGAAAGGTTGGGCGTAGTTTAAGTTGGATTAGTATGTCCCTTAGCGAGCTATTTTGCAGACATCCTGCAGGGTCTTGGCCAACCAGTAGTTCATCTATCCAAGGATGTAATACGTCCTTAGGTAGGGCCAAGGGCGACAAGATAATATCCGGGCTAAAACTAAAGACTACTTTGGCAAGTATGTCTACGCCCAATTCTGTAGCTAACTTCTCAATATTACGGAGTTCAAACATACCCGGAAGGGTAAGCGTGAAGTCGATCCTCATCTGTCTACGGTGTGTAGCGACTCTAAGACCTTCCTTAAAGTTTTCAAGCCACTGCGTATAGCTGAGACCTGTTCGGATATATTCTCCAATTTCTTCCGTACCATCAAGACTTGCACATATCTGCCAATCACGAAGCCTGCTAAGAATATCAGTATACAGATTGGTCCCACGGTAAGTGACACGGCTGAGGTTTGTGTTGTAACGAGCATAGACATTTTTACCATCTCCTAAATCAACAATTCGCTTCATATAGCGCCAATGTTGTTCGTACATTAGAGGCTCCCCGCCTACCCAATATACTTCTTCTACTTGATGGTTCTCGACTGCATCTGCGAACTCACCTTCTATTTGTGTATTTTGAAATTCTTCAATTTGTTGTTTGACTTCAGATCTCATCCAATTATTCTTTGGATTTGCCCAATTGATCATGTTGTGTTGTCTTTGTTCAGTTTCCCATGCGCTAGACAACATATCACCGCACATACGACACTTAAAGTTACAGAGATTACTAAAACGATAATCCCAACTTACAGGCCGCATAGTTGTCGTTCCCTCTGCGTCTGTAGTGTCCCATATACTAGAATACTTATCGCCAAACATGCGATTAAAATAACTACGGTAAACGTCTGTGTTTAATAATTTATCATTACAGACTTCACACTCGGGTAGAGTTTCTCCGGCCATCATACGACGACGCACCGATTTCATATGATCGCTGTTCCAATGCTCATCTAAGGTGATAGGAATATACGTGCCTGTGCCCGAACTAGTATCTATATATTGTTCAAAATTCTGTGCAGGTTCTCGACTAGCACAGCACATACGACGTTCTGTCTGGGGACTTAGGTATGTGTGCGTCCATGGTGCAAGACAAAGTGTTGGTGGTTTAGGTTGCATCAAAAAACTCTAATATTGGATTAATCACGTCTTGTTTAAATCCTGCTAACACTGCCGATCTATCATAAAATCTATCATAATTATGTTTGATCTTTTGCTCTGTTGTAGGGTCTATATATTTACTTACACTAAAATTCTCTAGATTAGAATAAATCGCATTTAATCTATCTTCAAATAATTCTATTGTATCATATGTTTCGTCGAATATATTTTCGTAAGTCTCAAACCCATTGTCCTGTAAAAACTTTAATGTGCCCGGCATACCTATTATTATAAACGGATGCTGAAAGGCAATAGGCTTAAATGTTTTTTCTGTAACAAATAATTCACAAGGATATTCTTCTCTACGTTGACCTGTAGTTTCTTTTAAAATGTCTTGTAGTTTGTCGACTGCGGTTTCTACTGCTAAAGTAAAATAAGTTTGGTCGTACCATTCAGGTTCTAAAATACGATCGGGTCTGATGCGTTCAAACGGACTCCAGGAATATCTAGGAAGACTTTGGCCACCTTCCCATCTTTCAACATAACTCCACAGTGCCTGACCTAAATAAGGTTCTAATTTTTCAACAATACGATCACGAAATTTTTTACTTCTTTGTATAGGCATTAAAAACAATTTATTATTTTTTCTAATTGGTTTATAATTAGTTATATTGTTTTGTATCTGTTGGTCACATGTATACCAAAGGTGTTCGTTATACCAAAACCAACGTTCTATTCCCACGACATTCTGCCACCCATATTTATAAGGTGAGCGACATCCTAGTATTACTAATATCTGATCTTGATATTCTTTAAAATCTTTTGCCAAAAGATATGGTCTGGCTTCCCAAGGGTTAGCTATAATTATTTTGTGACCATCAGATAACAGTTTAGGTAAAAACCGTTCAGCATAGTTATTGGGTCTACTAAAAACAAACAAATAGCTTTTATCGTATCGGTATGTTGGGTCATAGTTTAATAAATTAAAATATTCAGTAAATATCCATTCTAAATAATTACTATTAAAATCGGTTGGTCCTATTCTAACTAGGTTAATCATTTAAAATACGGAGCCCACTCAGTAACAATTTCTATTAATTTCTTCTTACTAAATCTATCTTCAATTTTAATAGCTTTAACAAATTCAGATATAAGATCAGGATCATGCTTTGTATTTTCTAATATACCAATCACTTGAATAATTAACGATTCATATGCTGTACCTGCGTATGATATTTTACATGCATACAATTTTTCTAATAACGGCATTTTTAATTCAGGAGGAATAACCGCTACTGAAATATTACGATTACGATCATAAACTAAACTAATAAAAATTTGATCAATATTATGTTTAGCCACCCAATCAATAAATTCAACAAAGCCAAATACATTTACTCCAGTAAGCACATAGTTAACCACACACCCAATATCTTGTTGGAAGCGTAAAGCATTAGATTCAATATCTGCCCAAACTGCACCCCTACGTTGATATTCGATTATCTCCCCAACCCCGTCGATACTCAAAGTATAAAATACATTTTTAAATTTTTTAAATTTATCTAATAGATCTGTAGGATATTTGCTTACATTGGTTAATAGACTTATAGTTATATTTTTAGCTAAATCGCGTGACACAAGATAGTCTATTATTTCATGCACTTGCTTTTGTAATAATGTCTCTCCGCCTGTAAGATTTAATATTTCAAGTTGATCAATTGTCTGATAGAAATCGTCGGTAGGAGCAAAAAGTGGCTGATTTTTAGGGGGTTTTCCGGCCTCTGGATGTTGTTCCATAAATAGTATTCTTTCAATTTCTCGTCGTTTTGTGCTAGCTCCACTAAAGCACATTATACATTCATAATTACAATAATTGCTAGGGCAATAATCTAAACTTAATATTTTTTCTACTTTGTAATCATTATCTATTATTTCTTGCACTTGTTTGATTATATCACTTAACAAGTGCTCAGCAAAATATTCATTGTTTATCTTGCGTGGGCTATCTCCACTATTAGTCTCAGCTAGGCTACAAGTCTTACAAAAATCTGTAGTATGACATGATCCATTGGAAACAAACGTTCTACGTAATTCTTTCCATTGTTCACTATTAATAGATGATATTAAAGAATTATCTTTGATGTCCCATCCGTTGACCCTGATACTACTGCAAGGAGCCAACATTGGAGTTGAATCTAAATGAGTAGATACTAAAGAATAAAATCCAGCCATATATGGGAATAGGCAGATATTACTACCAAATGTTTCATATATTTTATTAATATTATTCATATCCCATGGCCTTGGCTATCTCTGGATGCGTATCTAGGAAACTCTGTTCTCTATATCTGTCAGTTGTTTGCATTTTGTCTAGGAATTCTTTACCAGATGACCCCGCGCCATTCTTAATAAATTGCACTATACGCAAGACCTCAGTACGGTATTTAGAATCAAACTCATGGTTAGTTAATCTATCAATCACTAGTACTTTAGCGGCTGTGGTCATCTTACTAATACATATATGCCAGGGGTCGTGTAACATGTTAAAGTAAACATGGTCAAATATCTGTGTTGAGATCCAATCGCATAGTTCTGGCAAGTAATAGACATTCTGTATGTTCATTGTAGTGCAGAGCTGTGTTGATATTTTATTACTACGCATAGCAGTAAACTTAGTAATATTTTCCTGCACTAGATTCCAATCAGCACCGTAACGTTCATATTCAAAACGAGCACCCGTATTGTCAATACTAAATGCTATCTCAACGTGCTTAAAGTTTGCCCACAACTCTGCTTGTTCTGGGAATACTGTACCATTGGTATTATAATGTATCTCAATATTTTTTGCATAATCATGCTCTACAGCGTAACGTAATAGTTCAAAATGTTGTTCTATTAGGAATGGCTCACCGCCTGTAAACTCAAAATATTTAATATTAGGTAATAAGGTCTTTAAATTATCCCAAAATACTTCAGTCTCTCTAGGCCACGCACCATCTTGAAGAAACTTATAAGCAAGATGTGTTTTACGATCTATACTAGGAACGTAATCTATTTCTTCTTTTGCCCACTTACTGCTAGACCAACTACCACATATACGACACTTAAGATTACAGATGTTACCTAATTTAAGATCAATAAACCACAGTTGATCAGGATTGAGATTATTCCAGTCTACATTATCATAATACTCTTTTAATCTAATGCGACTATTCATGCGTTTGCTTACCCGTCCGGCGGCTTCTTCATCCCAACAACGTTTACAAGTTGCAGGTTTATGCCCATAAAGAAAATCTCTGCGCAATATCTGCATATAACGACTATGATATATTTCTTCTAAGGTGTGTGTTTTAAGATTATATTTTTGTTCAATCCCTAACTCGTCGTGATATGTAATTTCATCTTTGGCCAAACAGCAGGGTCGTGCGGTTCCTATAGGACTAGTTTCGATACTGATCCAAGGTAATATACAAATTTTCTCAGGTAATGCCATTATTTTTAGACCACTTATCATAACAAAAATTTCTTAATTCTGCATATTCAGGAAACACTTCTTCAAACTTTTCTTTACGGTATACATCTAATTTATCATTGGTACTAAAAAATTCGTGTAGTAACCAATCTTTATTATCGGAATCCATATATTTTAAAATACTCTCATACCCACCAATAGCACGAGTTAATGGGTCCAGGGGGCGTAGCCATTCAATATGTGCTAGGATTTTTTCACGCACTTGTTCTTTATACACTTGTGGTAATACATCAATACGTTCACGGTCTGGACCTTGCAGTATATTAATATTCCAATCCTGCGCTTTAATCAATCCACGCTCTACCCAGTCGCGGTGAAAGTCCATAACATGTAATACATTATAGATACTGACTGTTGAACTAACATAAAAGTCTACGTTGGGGCATATCTCTAACATCTGTTCACGATTACGAACTATTTGATCCCACTTAGTGCCTTTGCGGATATATTCAGCTCTAGGTCCCATGGCATCTAAACTAGCGCCAATACTAACACTTTCAAATAATTTCCAATAATCTAAAACATTTTCATCTTTAAGATTAAGTCTACTAAAATTAGTATTGTATTGCAGACGAACCCCAAACATTTCTCTACGCACAAGCTCTTGCAATACCTTATAGTGTTCTTCCATAATCAAAGGTTCGCCGCCGGCAAAATAGATCTGTTCAAGATATGGAATATGTTCCTGCATCTGATTCCACATGTCATCTTTATCCTTACCAGCATACATAAACTGTGGGTGATCTCGAGGCCCGAACAAGTCTGTTTCTTCCTGATACCAGCTACTCGAAAACCAACCTCCGCAGGTACGACAACTCATATTACATAAATTAGTAAATCGTATATCATAGTATCGTATTTTAAAATCGTCTAATTGCCCAGTGGGATCTGTTTGATCTAATAGATTAATATGTTGGCCAAAATTCTTATTACTGTCGTTACGCATGCTGATAAAACCATGTTGCTCACGTTCATAACATTTAGTACATTCTTTACATTCTATTTCATTCATCATATTATGACGCAGTTGTTTAGTTTCGTTGCTGTTCCATACCTCTTTCATGGTATTATCATGTAAATTGCCTAGTGGATAATGGCTATCACTTAAACAGCAAGGATATGCTTGACCATTGGGAAAAGCATGTAAGTGAATCCATGGCAATATGCAAAATACCTTACTCTTAGTTAGTCTATCCATTTGATCATCACGTATGGTGTCAGTATCAACATAGATAGGTTGAGTATCAGTATAGATATGTTTCTTATAATATTCTTTTTTTTGTTCGTCTTTATCTGTCATAATTTGTAGTAGTGTATTATTATTTTTGCAATCATTTCGTGTTCTTCTTTAGTTGGATGCCTGCATTCTGCTACCCATGGACTTATCAGCCCGAGATTCATATTTACTCCTTCAATTTCACTGTCCCAACAGGTTTCTATTAGTTTAATATTATGTAGTTGACAATAGTTTCTAATAGCAGTTATGTAACATTGACGTTTTTTAAGATATTCTTTTATATCAAATTTATACAATGCAAAAAATCTATAATATTCTGAACAGACACTTACCATATCATAATCATCTGTACATATACAAGGTTGTTTATCAGACCAATTATCGTGATTTTTATAATGTTTAAATTCTTTCATGACATCAAGACTTGTAGCACACCAACTTGGAATAAATTGCCAAGTTCTTCCCTCACAGACCCATACATCTCTGACAGGACTAGTCCACCCAATAACAACGGCAGTTATTTCTTCTTTATTAAATTTAGGAACATTTTCCATAAATTGATAGAACATATTTTCATTGCTGTTGCCAGCAAATGCCCAACTCTCACAATTTACTTTTAAGTGTTTAGCTATAAGATTGGGATAACTGTATTCTAAATTTTTTTCAGAATTTCCGGTAGTTATTATATCAATACCATGTGCGACACTGCATCCAAATGCTAATATTGTCATAGCGTATCATACCATTCTGTTAATTGTGGGAATGTATGTCTAAAGTCCTTACCGCGACGTTTATCATACTGTTCGTAAAAGTTCTTAAAGTCACGTCGTAAAATAATAGTATCCATAGCACCGCTGTGTGGGCTATCAACTTCTTTAAGATAACTTACTAATCTACCAATTTGATTAATTTCAAATTCATGTAACACATCTACACTGAGATCACCAAGCGGGATCAGTTGTCTAATACATTCTTCACGCACTTCTAGAGGTAATACCAATGGACTTTGGAAACTAGGAAAGCGTAAGATGTTTAGACTAAAGTTAATCGCATCTTTACCATGTTTCTTCTTAAGTTCAACAATGCTCCACAGGAATTCTGGCAAGCTGATTAGGCATAAGGCGTTTATGGTACACATGACATGTAAGCCGCGCAGTTTACCACTAGCCAATAGGTAAGAAACATTGCTATTCCATTGATTCCAATCCAAGCCATCACGAATATATATTGCGTGTTGCCCAATACTTTCATTGCTGGTGTATAAATCCAATTCAATATCTTCAGTAGCATCTAATAACCTTTCTAATTTATCTTGTTCAAATCCTAGGTTGCTGTTTATGGCAAGCCGTGTTTTACTCTGACCTCGGTGATCTTTGAACCATTCGATGAGTCGCCATGTGTATCCTGACATGAGTGGCTCTCCACCTGTGATCCTTAGTTCTTTGAGCGTCTTGTGTAGGTCTGACTCCCACCATTTGAAGAAGGCTTCAACGTATGGATTAACGTCATTGATAGTATAAAGTTGGCTACTATCATGAGTGTGAGTAAAATGGCCGCGGCCGTCGGAAACCAAATTGGTATATGGTCCATTACGATGAATGTCACGAACCCAAGTAGTGCTGAAAGCAGGATTGCAATAGCTGCAAGCGAACTGACAAGTGCGATCGAAAGCAATTTCCAAGGTTTGTAGGTTAACGTCTTGTTCTGGTGGAGTATTGAAAGCTTCATCTAAATCTTTATCCTCATATATAACTGTTTTATAAACACGATCACTGATTGCCGGGTTAACAACATCCACTGGATTTGGCATATCTTCAATCTTCCAGCAATATTCACATCCTGCAGGTCTTTCACCCTGTTGCATCATAGCACGTTCCTTTTTCTTTTGAGGTGTGTTATGTAAGGCTTTGGGATTCGCTGTTACCTGCTCCACACTTACCTGATGTGGTAAGGGATGATGACAACTAGTAGTTTGTCCGCTACCTAGCCATATAGTAGCGTTATACCATTTAGCTCCGCAGAAGCTCGCTGACTTGATGTCAATGACTCTACGTTTATATGCCAGATCTGTTTCGTTATATAGTTTTGACATTAATAAAATTTCTAAGAATAAAATTATGCATGTTGTTGTAATTATCAATATACCGTGTTCCGTATAATGCTAATAAGTTTTCTCTATTATGTTTACAAATTTCTTTGCTTGCTGACAAAAAAGAATCTAAGTTTGATTTACTTAATCTGGCTAGGGCAGTAATAGATTCTGCTGATCTTTTTAATCTTTCAGCATGATCCATCAATGGATCAAAAGATTCATCTATCAATGAATCAAATGTTTTAAATCCCATATTTTTAAGTTTCTTATAAAAATTGGGTGATGATACAGCAATAAACGGATGCCCCATCAATATTGGTCTTAGGATTTTTTCGCTAGGAAATGGGTAATCCCAATAATGCCATTGTTCAGCAACTACTGAAAAATATGAATCAATATATTGTTTTTCTGTATTAACCATATTAAATTGCATTAATTCTACAGTACCAAATACTTTTTCTATGCTATATAAATCTCCTTTAATGTTAGAGGTAATCGATGGAATGTTATCATACTCATCAGGTAATTTATTTAATCTGACACAATTAGTAGAAAAATCAACTTTATATTGATCAATAATTTTATTTTGATCATAATCTAAATCGTGTAAAGACCATAGTGCATTATCTAATACCTTATTTTTACCTAATCGTTGAAGTAATGCGACTCTATGAGGTCTAGCATGACCATTGAGTAGTATAAATGTATAAGGTTTATTTTTCTTAGCATATATATTTTCAAAGTTTTGTAGAGAACAATTTACATTGTCTCGATTAGCGATAAATCCAATACAAATATCCTGAACAGCTACTTCGATCTCAGGAGCATTTTCACCAGCATTAACAAAAATTAATTTTTTTTCTAAGGCATATTGCATTAGACCATATATATTTAAAAAATCGTATACACCATGCCCTGCTTCAAAAATATCTAATAGAATTATTTTATTATTTTTATTCTTATCTAAGAAATATGTTATGTTTTCTTTTACTCCACTATTAATTTCTCGAAATCTTGCGTATGATCCGCATAAAATATCCTGTGGTACATTGATAATAATTGTGCAATTATCTAATCGCCATAATTCCTTTATAGTTTCGACTTCTATTAGATTAATTAAATCTTGGTGAAGATTCCAAACAAAATTATCATGCTGAGGAATAGTATAGATATTAATTTTCTGCATGCCACTTACACTCCTGCCAGAAATCCTTCATCTGCGGGAACGTCGCTAGGAAATCTGTTTCTCGACGCTTGTCATATTCATTAAAGAAACGATAAAAGTCAGCACGGGTATCATGCAGATACTTCTCGTTTAACTTTTTACCTTTCTTCATCCAATCAAGATCACGTTCTAAGCGTTGGATCTCATAGTCTTTAAACCCATCGTAACGATCACTATCTTCATCTAAGCGATTTAATTTCATCCACTTGACTACATTTTCTAAGATACGTGTATAACTTTCTGGAAGTATCTGTAGACTTTGCCAACTTGGCGTTCTCAACACAGGAGTATCAAACCAAATACGTTGGTATTCGGTGCTATACAGCTTACGTAGTTCAAGTACATGTTCTAGTAACTGTTGAAGGCCTAAGATACTAAGGTTATTCATTGTGATGATATAGGTCAAGCTGTTACGATTAGGAACTTCAGTTAGGTATTTGTGGACATAACTGTGTAAGCGACTTGGACTTAGACCATGACGGATATAAGCCGCATGATCATGATTACCCGTGTCCAAACTCACATACTGCATGAAGTGTTCGATGCGCTCACCCTCACATAGTTGCTTAACTTTGTCTAGGTATTTGTTAAACAGTTCTGGCTCTACACTAAAATTACTAGTTACATCAACGTGTAGATCTTTTTTAGGCATAGCTAGAATGTAATCAAATACACGATGTGTGTTCTTATCCATTAGGGGTTCACCACCAGTCATGCGGAAGTGTTTAAGGCTACCGTATAAGTCTGGCCACCAACGCCAAAATGCTTCTACATAGGGATTGTTTTCACGCACAGGAATAGGTTGACGGCGTCCTTTAAAATGCATGGGATCGTTATGTGGACTCTTTGTAGGATATGCTCCCCAACGTTCAATATCTTTGCCCCATTCAGTCGAGAACTGTGGGCTACAATAGCTACATGCTAGATTACAGCCGTGGCTGAAGTTTACTTCTACGTAGCTAGGAGTAACATCTGCGTCCCATGGTTGGTTAACTATGTTATTGTAATGTTCAGCTGCCCAGGGTTCACCACTGCGATAGTGACGATCACTGAGATGGCCGGCATCTTCCATGGTCCAACAATAATTACATTCTTTAGGGCGTTCACCGTTGAGCATCTTCTTGCGTTGTTCTTTCTTATATGCTGTATTATGTAAGGCACTCGGATGGAACTCCAATGGGTGTGCATCAATCTCATGCAATGGGGGATGGTAACAACTATTGTTAAGTCCTGTAGGCAAGTGTAGACTTACCTGTTGCCATTTGGCAAGGCATAGGCTATGTCCTAATTTGTCTTTCATTTCTTCTGCTGCATTCATAAATTCACTTTTACTCACGTTCCATCACTCCTTTATTTCTAAACACACTCTTGTAGTGATGTTTAAAGAATTTGCTTTCTTCTGCATCCATGTCTACGATAGGTAGACTTAATTTTTGTCTTAGCTGATTGCCCATACTAGTACAATGATCCGGAGTGTCATTCTCAAACTCTTTCCATAGTTCTGCCAGAACATCAAAATCCTGTACTTGTCTATGATCCCATTCTTTATTCAACATGGTCATCCAAGTACCTAATCGCGCACCGTATATACTCCAAAAACCATTGTCTACATCTGCTCCAACGGTTTGCCAAATACACAAATGATCATAGTTTCGACTAATAACTTTATTTTCAAATTCTTGTAGTGTAGGACGTTTGCCTCTATTTAAACACATCTTAACACCTTCACGGAATCCAGCACGCCATGCCTGGAATGGTGTTGCATTAGGATATGTGGTACTGTAGCAATCGTGCATGGCCCAATAGTTTGGATAGAAACA
>Ga0208974_1000640_pt1 | contig 14298 bp, 13 predicted proteins | sample GreLakmeER15MSRF_FD_187699 | JGI IMG/M metagenome (GOLD analysis project Ga0208974, IMG submission 187699) | Freshwater lentic microbial communities from great Laurentian Lakes, MI, USA - Great Lakes metaG ER15MSRF (SPAdes) | ecosystem: Environmental > Aquatic > Freshwater > Lake | place: Great...
GCGTTAGCAAATACAAAGAGCGTCGCCGTGAAACAGAATTTAGACTCAGAGACACGCGAGAAAATTTAAGTCGTATCCAAGATGTTGTAAACGAAATTATTCAGCAGATTGCGAAGCTTGAATCTCAGGCAGTGATTGCAACAAAGTATAACGAACTCACTGAGAGTCATAAATTTCATCAAGCGCAAGTTTGGGTATTAAAAAAACGTGATGCTAGTATTGTTTGGAAAAAACATCAGTCCCAAGTTGAGAAGCTCGTGAATGAATTAGAGCAACAAACTGCAGCCTTAAGAAAAATAGAAGCTGAAGTAGAAAATTTAAGACAAGCTCACATTAATGCTTCTGATGAAATCAATAAGAACCAAGCAAGCTTTTACGAAATCAATTCTGAAGTTTCCAATATTGAAAATAACATTAGAAATCAAAATGAGCTTTTAGAGCGCAGCAAAAAAGAATTAGTTGAAATTGAAGCTAATCTGACTAAGAACGCAGAAGACCAGCTTAAATTTACAAAAGAAATTGAAGGGGCATTGATTGAGAAAACAGCCATAAGCGAGCTCTTTAAGACCAAAGAAGAGAGCTTTAATACACTTAAGTCATCTATTCAGTCAGTAGAAGCGCAATACCTTTCGTCATCAGAACAATTTAACCTATCTGCAAACCAATTTCAGTCAACACAAGAAAAAATCAATCTTGAAAAAGCGACAATAGACTTCATTCACAAAACTGAAGAAGAAACAAATGCACGTATTTCATTTTTAAGTAATGAGATCAACAATATTGATTTGTCTGGTAAATCTCTTCTCGAAGAGAAAGACGCAGATCTTTCTGATAAGCGATCAGATGTGGAAAAAATTGAAGAAAAGATAAGTGAAAATAAATCACTCTCATCCGACCTTGAAGAAGAAATTGATACTTTCAGACAGCATCACATAGAAATACAAAAAGAATTAAGTCAGATTGAGGGTGAAATTAAAACGCTTGCTCAAATTCAAGACGATACCCAAGGAAATGAAAGCCTTAAAAGCTGGACTTCTCAGCACAATATAAACACTTCAAATCGTCTTTGGGAAAAGCTAAGAATCAAAACAGACTGGGTAACAGCTATTGAATCAGCGCTTGGTGGAAAACTTAATGCAATCTTAGCTCAATATGAATCAATAGCTCATAGGCCCCCTGCGTCCATGGTACTTGCTAATTTAAACGCGTCTCATGCCTATAAGCCAAAAAATAACAAATTAAATTCCGCTTTAGATGCTATTGAAATTAGTGATCCACTTCTTATGAATCTCTTATCAGAATGGTTATCTGATTGCTACCTTATTCCAAAGGGCGAAAGCTACAAAAATTTCATTGGTGATTTGGAGCAGGGTGAATTCTTAGTGAATCAACAAGGTGATATTTTTACTAAAAATAGCGTTTCCTTTTATGGCAAAGATACATCTCTTAACGGTATTCTTGTTCGCCAAGAAAGACTCAAAGCACTGCAAGAAAAATTTCCATCCATAGAAAAAAATTATAAAGATGTATTAAATAAACTTAATGAAGCTGAGCTTCAATTAAATGATTATGAAGAGCAAGCAGACTCTTTCAGTGAAGAATTAAAGGACTCTTTAAATGAGCTTCATCAAACAGAGATAGAAGTAGAAAAAATTCAGCAAAGCATAGCTTACGCTAATGAAAAGCATAGCAATATTTCTCATGAGCAAAATGAGCTAATGGTAAAGCTGACCCAAATTGAGGTTGATAAAACATCTAAGTCTAGTCTCATCCAAAATTTAGAGGGTGATTTACATAGATTTTTAGAGCAAAAAACAGCCACTGAAGAAATTAAAAAACGCCATGAATTCGAATACGAAAGCGCTAGAAAGCAAGTCAATGAGGCAGAAATTCAACTTCAAGAAAGCCATTTTAATTTAAAAATTATTGATAACAAAGTTAGCGAATTAAATACCAGGGTAAGTCTATTGTCTGAAGATAATAATGCTCTTAATAATAAAAAAGATATCGCTAAGGCTTCAATCAATACTGAGCATGTCGATGCGCTGCAAACTTCTTTAAGAGAAAAACTTACAGTTAAAGACGAACGAGAAAAAGTCCTTATAGCATCGCGTGACAATCTTGCACAAAAAGAAACAGATTTACGTGAAAGCGAACAAAAGCGATTGCAAACTGAGCAAGCGGTTCACCCAATCCGAGATAAACTCGAGCAATCTCGTTTAAATGAGCAGGAATCAAAATTATTATTTGAACAATTTCAAAATGAGATCAATGAGTCACAATTAGATGAGGTGGTTCTTTCAGAATCAATTACAGACAAAACAACCGTTAAAGAAGTGCAAGAGCTGTGCAACAAACTTCAAGAAGAAATTAATTTATTAGGCCCTGTCAATCTAGCTGCTATTCATGAACTTACCTCAGAAAAGGAAAGGAAAGGCTATCTTGATAGCCAGGTTGAAGATTTAACTTCTGCGAGTAATACTTTAGAGGACGCTATAAGGCGTATTGATAAAGAGACACGAGATCGATTAATTGCTACTTTTAATGAAGTGAATAAGAACTTTACAGAGTTTTTTAAAGTGCTATTTAATGGTGGCCAAGCAAAGCTAGAGCTTTTAGGTGAAGAGATTTTAGATACGGGCATTCAAGTTACAGCTCAGCCCCCAGGCAAAAAGAATACAACCATCAGTCAATTATCCGGTGGAGAAAAAGCATTAACTGCTACAGCGCTTGTATTTGCTCTATTCAAGTTAAATCCAGCACCATTCTGTCTCATGGACGAGGTCGATGCACCCCTTGATGATAGCAATACACTTCGTTTCACAAATATGGTTACTGAGATGTCCAAAAATACACAATTTCTTTATGTATCACATAATAAAATCGCTATGGAAATGGCTCAGCAACTTATAGGTGTCACGATGCAAGAATCTGGTGTATCAAGAATTGTTGAGGTGTCATTAGAGGAAGTAGAGAAGATGGAGTTAGCAAATTAAGTTAACAGGACTTATTACAAGTATGTCTGACATTCAGTTTGCCCTGACGATTCTCGCAGTAATAATTATACTTATTATGATCATTTTTAACTGGATCCGTCTTGTCCAGTACCGAAAACAAAACCATGCTGAAAAATCTTTTTTATATAAAGATGAAAATGGTTTAAGCCCGGAAGAAAAAAATCCTTATGATCAAGATCTATGCATCTCAGAAAAATATTTACTTTCGAACTTACCAAAAAATATCTATCGTGATATTGATGCTATTGCCTTTATAAGGCTTAACAAAGCAACCCATGCCACTTCTAAATTAAACCTAAGAGACTTTATTGAACTTCCTCATGCGTATTGTTTCATTCGTAGAAATGAAGATGAATGGCAGTCTACAGAGGACTTAACTGGCTCAGCTTCATTCGATCAAATACTTATAGCTATTCAGTTGGTAGATCGCCAAGGCCCAATTTCACAAGCACACACTCAGACATTTCGAATGCTCTCAGAGAAAACTAAGAATGATTTAGATGGAAGCCTAATTTGGCTTTCCCATTCGAATATAGAAGAAGATGCAAAAGAACTTAATCAATTTTGCGCTCTTGTCGACCATATGATGACTTTAACTCTAATCCCTAAAAATAATGGCATGTTCGACAATGAAAAGCTTATTGAAACATTAAAAACAGATGGTTTTAAAGTAAATAAAGATGGTTTTCATGAATTCAAGGGTCGTGATAAGCACCCTTTGTTTCGTGTAACTTCTTTAAATCAACAGCCCTTAAGTTTTAATCTTGATCCGTATATTCAAGGCATTCTTTTTCAAATGGATTTGCCACTTACCTTGAGTTGTAAAGAATCGTTTGACGCAATGTTGGAGTCGATTACTAATTTTCAAAAAGAACTTGAATGTATGCTTGTTGATTCCAATAAAAAAGAATTAAATGTTAACCATATTGAGCGCATTAGATATCAGGTTGAAAAAATTGAAAATCAAATGGTAGCTAAAAATATCATACCTGGAAGCTCATGCGCACGAAGACTATTTTCTTAAATGAAGCCTGATAAAGAAAATATTAAGAATAAAATTCAAGAGCTAATCGAAAAGATAAGCGCATTCGATTATCAATATTATGTTTTAGACAATCCTTCTATTTCAGATTTTGAATACGACACAATCTTTAGGTCACTTGTTGATTTAGAGAATGCAAATCCAGAGCTAATTCGATCTGATTCACCTTCCCAAAGGGTAGGGGGTAAGGCACTAGATGCTTTTGAGAGTGTTATTCATCGTCAAGCTATGTTATCTCTAAATAACGCTTTCGAAGAGGCTGAGCTTATGGCTTTTGATAAGCGCATTAAAGATGATATTGGTATTGATGAATTGGAATATGCAGTTGAGCCGAAATTTGACGGACTTGCAATCACACTCACTTATGAAGATGGTATTTTTGTTCAGGGTGCGACACGGGGTGATGGCTACACAGGGGAAAATGTCACACATAATTTAAAAACTATTCGTTCAATACCAACTAAACTCAATCATATTAATCCACCTAAAATTTTAGAAGTGAGAGGTGAGGTTTTGATGCTTAAAAAAGACTTTGAATTACTAAATCAAAAGCAGGAATCTTTAGGCGAAAAAAAATTTGCAAATCCAAGAAATGCGGCTGCAGGAAGTTTAAGGCAGCTTGATCCCAGAATAACAGCAACAAGACCACTTACATTTTTTTCTTATGGTTTGGGTATAAGCGAACCCAATTTAAATTTAAAAACTCATACGGAAACAATTCAACTTCTAAAAAAATTTAATTTACCTATTTCTGATTTATCTACAAGTGTTAAAGGTGTAAAAGGCTTGCAAGGTTTTTATGACAAGGTATTAAAGTTAAGAGACTCACTAGCCTATGACATCGATGGCGTAGTATATAAAGTTAATTCCTTTAATTATCAAAATGAGTTGGGTTTTGTATCACGCGCTCCTCGATGGGCTATCGCCCATAAATTTCCGGCTGAAGAAGCAGTGACTGAAATTTTAGACATCAATGTTCAGGTTGGTCGAACAGGGGCTATAACGCCTGTAGCGCGATTGAAACCAGTCTTCGTAGGTGGTGTAACTGTGACGAATGCAACCCTTCATAATGAAGATGAGATGATTCGCAAAGATGTTCATATTGGAGATATTGTAAGCGTTCGAAGAGCAGGGGATGTGATTCCTGAAATTGTAAGGGTGTTACTTGATAAGAGACCCAAGACAATTACGAAATTTAAAATGCCAACAGAATGTCCAGAATGTAGCTCACCTCTTGTCAGAATTGATGATGAAGCAATCATTCGTTGTTCAGGCGGCATAATTTGCCCTGCACAACAAAAGCAATCTATTATTCATTTTGCATCTCGAAAGGCTATGGATATCGAAGGATTAGGAGATAAATCTGTTGAACAATTAGTTACCGTAGGCCTGATTCACGGGTTACCTGATATTTTCAAATTAGAACTTCAACAATTAGTCAGTCTTGATCGTATGGCAGAAAAATCGGGTCAGAACTTATTAGATGCTATTGAAAAAAGCAAATTAACGTCATTACCTCGATTTATTTATGCGCTTGGTATTCGGAATGTAGGTGAGTCTACCGCTAAAGATCTTGCTGGCTTCTATGGTGATTTAAATGAAATCATGAAACAAACGGAAGAAAGCTTACAGCTTGTGCCTGATATTGGCCCCACAGTTGCAAAATCGATCAGTGATTTTTTTATGCAAACTAAGAACAGGGAAGTTATTAAATCTTTAATAGAGTTAGGCGTTCATTGGCCTAAACACGATATTAAAAAATCTGCTTCAGGAATATTTGCAACTAAAACTTTTGTGCTCACTGGAACTTTACCTTCGATGTCACGTGACGATGCTAAATCAATCATTGAGATGAACGGGGGAAAGGTAGCAGGAAGTGTTTCTAAAAAAACTGATTATGTTGTTGCGGGATCAGATGCTGGAAGTAAGCTAGCCACTGCTCAAGAACTTGGTGTTAAAATTATTTCACAAGAAGAGCTTTTGAAACTTATAATTTAAAAACTATGAAAATTAAAAAACATTTTTTAGTAATACTATTGAGCGTATTTTTTTCTACAAATACTTTTTCTAAAGAGCCAATCAAATCATGTGATGAGCTATTAAGTGATAACCAATATGAAGATGCCTTAAAAACAAAAAAGGGTGAATTCAAATCTGCTTTTTGTCATGGGAAAGTTAATTTAAGGCTTAAAAATTTCGATGAGGCTATAAATAACTTTAAGCTAGCGGATAAGTTATCAAAAAATGATACTGATCATTTTATGGCTGATTTACTAATGGGTATGACATTAAAAGAAGCTAAAAGATTAGATGATGCCCTTTCACATTTAAAAAATTCTTATTCACATTTAAAAGCCAATAAACCTTTTAAGCGTCTTTATTTAGTTGAAATTGCTGAGACTTTATTACTCCTTAGTAAGTATGATGAAGCTGCAAATACATTCCTTGAGGCTTATTCAGCAGCTGCCAATGATGAAGAACGTGCGGCTAATCTTGATCGAGCTGCTTTTTCATATTCATTACTTAAGAATTATACGAAAGCTATCGAGTATGAGTTAAAGGCTAATTTGGCTTTCGATCGTACTGGTTTGTTAGGTGAATATGCAGAATCTGGGATTAATCTTGCTTTATATTATTTGGAGGCTAATGATCTAGCTTCATCTGAAAGAACGCTATTGAAATTTGAGAAGTTTTCACGAGAGAATGGGGGAATGTACTATCTTGCTAAAGTTTTGTTTGCCCAAAGTAAGTATTACAAAAAGAAATTAAATATCGATCTTAGTAAGTCTAAGTTAGATGAGGCAAATAAGATTGCTAATGATATTGGAGCAGAGGACTTAAAAACGCTTTTTAGTACTATTTAGTTTAGGCTGTATCATTTATTTTACATAATATACATTATACGAAGTTAGGTTAATTCAAACCTATCTATGAAAGTCTTTAAATTGCCTTGGCAATGCCTCTTCCTGGACTACAAATTCCATGCCCGCCATTGAACCTACAAATATGCCTGATTTATACTGCATTCGAATCTTCACTGTATTTAAAGAAATTTCTAATTGATCTTTTGCTCTGTAATTTAGGATATAGCCAGTTACTTTTTTGCCATTGTCAGTACATGTCACTTCTACGGCGTCTTGATCATCCATCGGGATTTCCTAAAGGTTATTTTTTATGAAAATGAGTTCTTGCTTTGGGTCATTATAAACCTCGAAGGACTGCTGCGCCCTCTCGTACCAGTAGCGACTATTGAATTCATCGCCCTCAATCTTATGAAGGACAGCATGAATCCAATAAGCTTTTGCGGAATGAAGGTCTTGAACAATTTTGTGAGAAGCCTCCCACGAATCGTTGATCGCGAAATCAATCGCTTGGGTCAGCAGCTCTTTTTCTTGTGAGCCAGACATGAATATTATCGGTTATTAAAGAAACCTATATTATTAACTTTACCATTCATAATCGTGAGCTCAGTCTGTTTCCAGGTATTTTTTCCGTCAGATTTCACAAGATTATTGTAGTACCACATCTCAATATTGACACGGTTACTAGAGCCTACACCTTTTTCTGTAGGTCTTCCAATCACAGAACTTGCATTAGTAGGCTTTACAGACATTTCTTTCCTGGCAGGCTCACCTAAAATTTGTAGTACTTTTTCTTTAGATTTGGCCCCGAAAGCATCGAGAAACTCATTTTCTGTATAGAGTTTCTTTCCCTCAGCAAGCACTTGAAAAGAAAACCCTAAAGCTATGAATATAAATAGTAATTTTTTAAATAATGTTGGCATATTAACCTTTAATTGATGGTGATTTTAAGCCCGTCGTACCCTACATCGATATGATCAGGTAATTCTTTCTTTAATGACTCATATTCTAAATCATGTGTCATATGAATCAAATATGTTTTCTTGGCTTTTATTTGATTGGCAAACATCAAACTCTGTTCAAGATTGATATGTGTGTGATGTTCTTTTATGCGCAAACAGTCCAGTAATAAGATATCTAGACCCTCTAAAAGTTTCATTGAATTTTCAGGGATATGAGATACGTCAGTTAGATAAGCTAAGTTACCAATACGATAACCATATATTTCTGACTTTCCATGCATAACAGGAATAGGCACAACAAGTTCGTTAAAAAGACTGAATGCTTCTTGAATGGGTATAGCTTTTAATACCGGCATTTCCCAAAAACCCTTTGGCTCACTTAAAGCATAACCAAATTTTAAGGCAATGTGATCAAGTGCTTCTTTCTTTCCGTAGATAGGTATTTGTATCTTATGGAGCTGACAAAAAGCTCTCAAATCATCAATACCATGAAGATGATCAGCGTGCGTATGTGTATAAAGTACTGCATCAATTCTAGGAATAGATTCTCTTAAAGATTGAAAGCGTAAATCTGGGCTCGTATCAATAAGAATATGCTCTCCTGTTCCCAATTTAATAAGTGAAGAGCAGCGCGTACGTTTATTTTTGGGGTTAGTTGACATGCAAGTCTGGCAATTACATCCAACAACAGGCGTCCCAGCACTCGACCCGGCACCAAGAATAGTTAATTCGATGGGTTGCATTTTGAAAAAAGCCTGAAGAAATTATTTGTAGTGACTTGACCTACCTCTTCTACTGAAATATTTTTTAATTTGGCTATTTCTTCTGCCACATAAATAACATTAGATGGATCATTCATTTTTCCTCGATAAGGCACAGGTGCTAAATAAGGCGAATCAGTCTCGATGAGGATGCGATCAAGAGGAATAGATTTCACAACCTCCTTAAGTTCAAGCGCATTTTTGAATGTCACAATACCTGAAAATGAAATATAAAAATTGAGCTTAATAGCTTCTAACGCCACATCAAGAGACTCAGTGAAGCAGTGCATCACACCCCCTACTTTATCAGCACCCTCTTCTCGCATAATTTTTAAGGTATCTTCTGCCGCATTTCGTGTGTGAATAATAAGGGGTAGATTTGATTGAACGGCTGCTTTGATGTGCGTTCTAAAACGATCTCTTTGCCAAGTAAGGTCACCTTGAACCCTAAAATAATCTAATCCAGTTTCGCCAATAGCTACCACCTTTTTCTCTTTGGCAAAATGGCATAACTCTTCAATAGTAGGCTCTTGAATATTTTCGTAATCGGGGTGCACACCTACGGAAGCAAAAATATGAGGGTATGTATTTGCCATCTTATAAATATCTGGAAATTTATCTAAGGTGACACTCACACATAAGGCATGTGTGACCTTATTTGATGACATTTTAGAAAAAATAGCATCTATATTCTGATAGAGTTCTGGAAAATTAATATGGCAGTGAGAGTCAACGAAGCTTGTCATGATGGCTCAAAAATTTGTTTATATTTAATAAAAATATTTTGCAATTGCAGCTCTTGATTCACAGGGTGTGATGCAATTTTTTTTAATTCATTTAATTCGTTAACAAATAAGAGCAAAGCATCTAAATTAAGTTGCTTTGCTTGTGAATCAATACGCGCTTCTTCCGCTTTAAAATAATAACTTTGCTGAGTATGGAAGCTAAGCAATAAATCAAAAGCCCATTTTTGAATCATATTTACTGTCCAATCCAGCCCTTGAGTCAGTATCGAATAATTAATTTTGGTGATATCAACCTTGTGACCCTGAGATAATAGCTGTGTAATAACGCTTCTCTCTGATTGATTTTCTAATTCTTTCATAGCGTTGAATGGTGATCCACCCGTAAATGAAAGCAGACTTTTTTCATAAGCTATTTTTTGCCCATCTAAAAATACCCTAGCCTCATCTAATGATGGTCCCCGGAGTTCTAGCAATTGGCATCGACTTCGAATAGTAGCAATTAATTTTTGTGCTTGGCTAGTTACGAGAATAAATAGAGTATTTTCTGGTGGCTCTTCCAAAATTTTAAGGAGCGCATTTGATGCAGCCTGATTAAGTGAATCTGCTGGTTCAATTAAAACAATACGCCTACCTGTTTCTTGATGAGCTGAAAGCTCTAAATATTCTGAAAGCTCACGGATTTGATGAATAGCAATATTTTTTTTGCGAACAGTTTTTCTTTTTGAGGACTCGTCATCATCGCTTTCGATAGGCTCAATATGTTTAAAGTCTGGATGTGAATCTGGAAACCATTCGCAACTTGAGCATGCCTCACACGGAAAATGATTGGAAATCGGGCTTTGACATAAATAAGACTTTGCAAATGTGTTTGCAAAATCATACTTTCCTATCCCCTCCTTACCCTTAAAAATTAGAGCATGAGGTAATTTTTCATTTTTATGAATGGCAGTCCAAGCATCTTTAAACCAGGGGTAAATGGAATCCATCATAAGATAGTTTTTATGGCCTCAATGACATCGTGAGAGACGGTTTCAATAGGTTGATTGGCATTAATAATTCTATAGCGGTTAGGATGCTGTCTTGCAAGGTCTAAGTAAACATTTCTAAGTCGATTAAAAAAAGCTTCACTTTCCTTTTCAAATTTATCGGGTGTTCTATTCTTTTTTAAGCGATCAATGCTTATTTCAACAGGCAAATCAAATAGTAATGTTAGGTCAGCCTTAAGGTCCGGGTGAACCCACGCTTCAAGTGCTTGAATTTTAGAGTAAGCCACTTGTTTACCACCATACTGATACGCATAAGTTGCATCAGTAAATCGATCAGACACTACAAATACACCTTCATCAAGAGCGGGTTTGATAACCTCTGCGATATGTTGTCTTCTGGCTGCAAACATGAGAAGCGTTTCTGTTTCTGGATCCATTTCATCATGCAGAAGCAATTCCCTCAATTTTTCTCCAAGTTGTGTCCCACCAGGCTCCCTTGTTCTTTTTACTGCAATTTTTTGTGACTCGAGGAAGGAGATAACTTCATCAATATGTGTACTTTTTCCTGCGCCATCTACACCTTCAAATGTAATAAATTTACCTTTAATTGTCATTTGATCTGATACTTTCTTACAGCGCTATTATGCTCATTTAAATTTTCAGAGAAATAATGGGTGCCATCACCCTTCCCTACAAAATAAAGTGCATCAGTTTTTGTAGGATGAAGTGCAGCTCGAATAGAAATTAAACCTGGCATAGTAATAGGGGTTGGAGGCAATCCATCTCTTGTATATGTATTATAAGGTGTGTCCGTAAGTAAATCTTTTTTTGTAATATCCCCATTAAATTTTTTACCAAGTCCATAAATGACTGTAGGGTCGCTTTGAAGCTTCATCTTAATACTTAGTCGATGTATAAATACACCCGAAATAAGATTAGCCTCTATAGATTTTCCCGTTTCTTTTTCAATGATCGATGCCATCGTCAGGGCTTCATAGCTATTATCATAAGGGACTTCTTCTGCTCGGCGGGCCCACTCATAATTTAATTTTTTTTGCATAGCTTTATAAGCCCTTTGCAAAATCTCAATGTCTGTAGTATTTCTACTAAAATAATAGGTATCAGGAAAAAATTGTCCTTCAGCAGATTCGTATGGAATCGCAAGTGCTATAGCAATCGCTTTTGTATCTAAAGGCTTTAATGTTTTTTTAATACTATCGTTAGCTTTTATCTTTTCCAACATCGTATGAAGGTCTTGTCCTTCTATGAAAGTAATTGATCCTTCGGTCGCCCTTCCTTCCACAAATGATTTTAACAACTGGTAAGGGGTAATATTTGGATTAAGATTGTAATTACCTGGTCTTAGCTTTGTAGATTGACCCAAAGCTTTAGAAAGGAGAATAAACCGCCATGGCTCATTAAGTATTTTTTCATCGACAAGCTGAAAGGCTATTGCTTTGAGACTGCTCCCAGGTTCAATTTCGATGGCTAAATCTACTTTATTGATATGAAGTGGTGTTACCAAAAAATGAACAATCCAAGCCAATAAAGGTATGAAAATAATCATGAATCGAATAAGCCATTTTTTCATGTATTTAAACTCTCGAGTGACTGATTAAATAGTGAGGCTAATTCCTGATGTTGCCAAGATCTATTTTTAATTTTTTTAACCTGAAAGACACCAAACAAACTATTTGTTATAAGGACCTCATCAGCCTCTAAAAGTTTATTTAAATTAAATGTAACTTCTTTAACTTTAAAACCTAACTTGTCTGAAATTTGAATGACTAATTCCCTCGTGACTCCCTTAATGCCAATGTGGCTTATTTTTGGGGTATAAATAACTTTACCGATGCGCATAAAGATATTGCTTGAAATACATTCAATGACGTGCCCATCGTGATCAAGGAGAATACCATCGGCATACTGATCACTTGTCCACTCCTGCCTTGCCACAATATTCTCTAATCGATTTAGATGTTTAACACCCGAAAGAGTAGAAGGATTAAGTTTATGCTTGCATACGAAGAGATTGACGCCAGACTTAAAGTTTGCCTTTGGGTAGCTTGGCATTTTAGCTTTAATTAAAAAACGATTGTGAACGATGTCCTTATTGAATTTATAACCTCGCTCACTAACACCTCTCGAAATAATAATTTTCCCCACTGCTTTTTTATTAGTTTTAAATAAAGAATGAATATCCGAAAGCAATTCTTTTTCTTTTGGGGGTTGGATTTTAATCGCAAGGCAATCTTCAACTATTTTTTTATAGTGATATTTCCAGTGGCGAGGTTTTTTATTCTCAACTACAAAGGTTCTAAAAATACCATCGCCATATTGAAACGCCCGATCAAAGGGACTGATATTCTTAAATTTACCGTTAATGAGAAATTGTTTTGACAAGTTAAACGGCCAGTTGTGAATTAATTAATGAGTTCATTTTAGATTAAACCCATTGATAAAAATCTATATCCTTTTAAATACAAGGCTTCCGTTAGTACCACCAAAGCCGAAGTTATTTTTGAGAGCAACCTCAATTTTCATTGGTCTTGCTTCATTGGCACAATAATCAAGATCACATTCAGGATCTTGGTTAAAAATATTAATAGTGGGTGGAGAAATCTGATTGTGAATAGCTAGCACAGTGAATACAGATTCAATACCGCCTGCCCCGCCCAATAAATGGCCTGTCATTGACTTTGTAGAATTGACAACAAGTTTTTTTGCGTAATTTCCAAATGAAGCTTTAATAGCATTAGTTTCGTTCAGGTCGCCAAGAGGTGTTGAGGTACCATGTGCATTAATGTATTGCACATTATCTGTATTCACATGTGCATTCTTCAATGCATTAACAATAGAGCGTCTTGGTCCGTCCATATTAGGTGCAGTAATATGATACGCATCAGCACTCATGCCATAGCCTGAAAGTTCTGCATAAATTTTAGCGCCTCTTTTTTTTGCATGCTCATATTCCTCTAGCACCATGACTCCCGCGCCTTCGCCAATAACAAAACCATCACGATCTCTGTCCCATGGGCGACTTGCTGTTTTTGGATCATCATTACGAGATGAGAGTGCTTTGGCTGAAGAAAATCCAGCGACTGATAGTTCAGTGATAGCAGCTTCTGAACCCCCAGCCAACATCACATCTGCGTCACCATATTCAATCATACGTGCTGCATCACCTATCGAATGAGTTCCTGTTGTACATGCAGTCACAATAGATACATTAGGACCTTTTAAATTAAGCATAATAGAAAGATTGCCGGAGATCATATTGATAATCGTGCCTGGAATAAAAAATGGCGATATCTTGCGAACACCCCCTTCATCAAACACCTCACCGGTAGCTTCAATCAAATTAATGCCACCAATACCAGACCCAACCGATACGCCAATGCGCTCACTATTACTGTCATTAACTTCAATCCCGGAATCTTTAAATGCTTCTATGCCTGCTGCGATACCGAATTGAATAAAGGTATCCATGCGTCTTGCATCTTTAGGAGGAATGTATGCAAGGGGGTCAAAATTTTTGACCTCACCTGCAACTTGAGAGGGAAATGCTGAGCAATCAAACTTGGTAATTTTACCTATGCCCGATTGGCCATTAATGATATTAGCCCATGATTCTGCTACCCCTATACCCACAGGAGTAATCAAACCTAAACCGGTGACTACAACTCTTCTCTTCGACATGGATTTAATCCAACCCTTTCAATATTAGGAAAAGGTTAGATCACATATGAATTATTTTAGATTTTTGTTGATGTAATCAACAGCTTGCTGAACAGTAGTAATCTTTTCAGCTTCTTCGTCAGGAATTTCACAATCAAACTCTTCTTCTAAAGCCATTACGAGCTCAACTGTATCAAGTGAATCAGCACCTAAATCATCTACAAATGATGATGTATTTTTTACAT
>Ga0208974_1000641_pt1 | contig 14296 bp, 21 predicted proteins | sample GreLakmeER15MSRF_FD_187699 | JGI IMG/M metagenome (GOLD analysis project Ga0208974, IMG submission 187699) | Freshwater lentic microbial communities from great Laurentian Lakes, MI, USA - Great Lakes metaG ER15MSRF (SPAdes) | ecosystem: Environmental > Aquatic > Freshwater > Lake | place: Great...
AACTGTAGAAACAGAACGAGGATTACGCCGTGTTGTTGTGTTGGGCAGTAAAGATGGGCGAACTCGCATACCCGAGGCTGAGTTTATTTATAATACTAATTGACCAGCTGGCGGTAAAGCTCGCGTAAATCTGCAGGATTGTAGGCAATATCTTGCAATTTCAATGCCTGTGCTATGTTGTTTGTAAGTTCTGCTACTACGCACGGTCTTAGATCAAAGAACAAGTGATTAAAGTTATGTTCTACAATATGTTGCATATCTTGTCGCATTGATTGTTGTTGGGTGTGACTCATATTGGCAAGTCGTTCTAGCTGATTTACCACAGCACCCACTCTGTCACCAGGATCAGATATGTCATCATATGATTCATCCCAGTAATCATCAAATGTTTTAAAACCATATTCACGCAAGTATGCTAAATTTCCTCGACCTGCTAGTAACATAAACGGTTGCCCACTGACTATAGGTTTAAATACTTTTTCAGTTAAATGCAATTTATCTTTGTAAAAATCTGTTTCGGTTACAATCTGAAGCAAGCACTGAGTTGAATGATCTACATCAATGGTGGCACTTAGAAAGCCATCGATTGAGTCTGTGTCGATAGTTCTATTAGTTAATTGATGTGTGTGTTGTTGAAATAGGTCTCGAGACTTTGTGCTATACCAAGTGCATTCGTCCACTATCTTTGCTAGGTATTTCTGTCCGGGCGAATTGAAACTAACAAGCCCTTGATCTATTAGATTTTTGCTGTATAATCTACACAGCAAATCAATGCGATGCGCTCTGTAAGGATTAACTAGATTATTGTAGCTTATATACAGGTGCTGATGATCTTTATAAACAGGTTTGCGCCATCTGTATTGGTGATACCACTCATTTGCCGCAATGGCATGAAAGAAATAATAAATACTTTGGGCATTCATGCCATGTGTATATCGATCAACTGTGTTAGACTTTTCGCTGGTTACAAAAAAACGCCGTCCTGGGGTAAAATACCAATCGGCCGCAGATCTGACATAATGAATTAACTCTGGGTGAATAGGTTCTTGGTCAAAAAACAAGATACTATGTTTGCTGTTATCTATTTTAGTACCATCGGATGAAATATGATAATAAGGTGATTCATCCAGCATTGATGATACATAGTGCAGATCAAAATCTAAATTAGAAAAAAAGTATCTATGTAAAATTCGATACCAATTGGTAAAACTAACGAAATTAAAGGAACTCATTGATGAAAATAGGATTTATTGGGGTTGGGAAACTGGGAATGTCGTGCGCCGAAGTAATGGCTACCAAGCATGAAGTTACTGGGTATGATATTTATACACGAAAAAGTGACAAGATTAGAATATCTGATAACTTGCGTGGAGCAGTGGTCAATCAAGACATCATCTTCATTGCTGTGCAAACTCCGCACGATCCCGTCTATGGTGGCGAACAACCAATTACACACTTGAAGAATAAAGATTTTGACTACACTAAAGTCACACAGGTGTTGAAAGATGTTGATGCTTGGGCACAACCCGATCAATTGGTTGTGTTAATTAGTACAGTACTGCCCGGTACTACCCGTAGACTACTAAGACCCAATATTACCAATGCTCGTTTCATTTACAATCCGTACTTAATTGCCATGGGCTCAGTGGAGTGGGATATGGTCAATCCAGAAATGGTTATTATTGGCACAGAAGACGGCAGTGAAACAGGCGATGCTCGAGAATTAATTACATTTTACAAAACCATAATGCAAAATGATCCACGATACGAAGTTGGCACCTGGGATGAGGCTGAGTGTATCAAGGTATTTTATAATACATTTATCAGTGCCAAACTTGGACTAGCCAACATGATACAAGATGTAGCAATGAAGCAAGGCAACATCGATGTAGATGTAGTTACCAATGCCCTGGCCAATAGCAAAATGCGTATTATGGGACCAAAATACATGACTGCAGGCCTGGGCGATGCAGGTCCTTGTCATCCCAGGGATAATATTGCCTTGCGCTATCTTGCGGAAGAATTAGATTTGGGTTATGACTTATTTGATGCTATAATGAAAGCAAGAGAACAACAGGCCAAAAATATGGCAAGGTTTATTCGTGATGTTGCTGTTGAGCAGGGACTTGATAAATCGGTTTACATTCACGGCAAAGCATATAAACCTAATGTGGCCTATACTGAAGGAAGTTACAGTTTGCTAGTGGGATACTATCTAGAAGAAATGGGTATCAAACCTTACTACATTGATCCGTTGGCCGAAGATACACAATTACAATTTGCAATTGGTGTATTCTTGTTGGCACATAATCAGCAGATCACTTATGGCTATAGTGGCAATATTGTTGAACAACCCCTGTACTGTGAAATAGGATCAGGTAGCACAATCATTGATCCGTGGCGAACATACAAGACGACTAACCCCGATATTAAGGTAATACATTATGGTAACACACGCAATAACCAAGTATAAGATTCCCAAATTTTGGGATGACGAGTTTAAGTCGTTACCATATGTCAATGAATCATTCAATGACGATGAAAATTTGAAGCGTTGGACGGAATCAGGTTTTGCAAACAAGTTCACTGGTGATATGTGTGACATGCGTAGTGTACAGCCCACCTGGAATCGACAATTCGTCAATATATTTGAACAATTGGGTTGGCAAGATGTTGGCACCAGTTACTACAGAATGATGCCTGGAACCATATTGCCCACACACAGTGACTTGTATACGAGGTATATTGATATTTTTAAACTTCGAGGGCAAGAGCAGACCATACGGCGTACCGTTGTGTTCTTAGAAGATTGGAAGCCTGGGCATTATGCTGAGTATAATGATCAACCTTTTGTCGGTTGGACAGCAGGCTGGGCCAATGAGTGGAGTTATGATGCGCCACATATGGCAGCCAACATGGGATTGGAACCGCGCTACACATTACAAATTACAGGGCATGTATGATATCAACATGGAATGAATGGGATAGTTTAAAAAGAGTTGTAGTTGGTGATGCTACCGATGCCAATTGGCCAGTCAACGATCCTGTGTTTAATCGAGAGAGCGAAAAGACCACTTGGAAAGAAACTCCGGTGCCACGAGGCCCTGTCCCACAACGCATAATAGAAGAAACTAACGAAGACTTAGATACACTGGCCACGACATTGACAAGTCTGGGTGTTGAAGTCGTACGACCTGACCCGTTAAACTTTCAAACTCACGATGGCATGTATAACTACTGCCCCCGAGATAGATTATTAGTGCTAGGTGATACAGTAGTGGACACACCAATGATGTATCCCTGCAGGGATATGGAACTACAATGTTATCACGACATACTTCGAGATGCTCGGGTCTTACACATGCCTAGAGATCAAGGACTTGTGTTGGATGCGGCCAATATATTACGACTGGGTGAGAATAAATTACTGTACTTAGAAAGTGCCAGTGGCAATCGGCTGGCATACTATTGGCTATTGGCCAACTTGCCCCCAACCACCAGCATCGAATTATGTAACTTCTACAGTGGAGTACACATTGACAGCACCATAGTTCCCTTGAGACCAGGTCTGGTAATGCTGAACGGAAGTCGTGTCACCGCAGACACCGTACCCCGTGCATTTGATGGATGGCACAAGATATGGATCAATGATGTGGTGACACAAGACTTCTATCAATATCCCTATGCCAGCAAGTGGATTGCCATGAACATGCTGGTGGTAGATCAACATACAGTTATTGTAGATCGACATCAAACAGAATTGATCAAGTCTCTTGAGAGTTATAAATTTACAGTCATTCCCTTGGAGCTACGCCACAGTCGTACACTGGGAGGTGGGTTTCATTGTGTTACATTGGATTTGGTTCGGGTCGCTAAATAATAGCATTATTAGAATAAAACTATGACCGAATTTGACAGCTATACAGACAGTATCTTATCTGCATTTAATCGCAACTCTCATGCACAAGATGTTATAAACAAGAAAAACGAAATTATAATCGGAGTGTACGATTTTTACAATCTGGCACCTGATTCAATTTTGTTTGTTGGATACAATCCAGCTATTATTGCATCCACTGTTGGCGATATTGCAGTCACTGAAATTAGTTCCGAGGCGCAAAAATCATTGACAGACCGCGGAGTTAAATTTAGATACATAGATTATGTAGATCTACACAAATATCAAAAAGGATTTGATGTTGTGGTGGCACTAGATGAGTATTTTACATTTGCTCAATCAGATGCAGAACAGCAACACCAAATTAAATTATTTTGTAGCCTGGCCCGAGAATTTTTAATAAGTACTTTAAAGGATTATAAAAATCAAGACTACAAAGACCGTGAATACAGTCAACCAGTTTTGGTAAGATCGGGGCTGTCTAAAACTACCTACATAGAAAGTCACGATTGGGACCTTAAAGATCGTGCGTCATGGAAAACAGCAGTATACGAAATTGATCAATCTATAAATGAGTTAACAACATACGGACCTTTTAGTCGCAGAACTATGTATTTCAAACAATTAGCCAAATTCAGCTTAGACTCAGGAGCAAGTAACTTTTTAGTTCATAAAAATCTTATGTACAAGAGCTTGGTCAAGCGAAATTATGAGCATGTAATTTCAATAACATTCGATGGAATCTAACAATATACTATCTGGCTTAGTTGACAATCTTTCGCAACAGATACTTAAAGAAGTATCAGCTAAAGTCAATAACAGTCTACAAGATACAATCAATAGACAACTTGATGCAATAAATGTTGCCGCACGGGTGGATGAAGCCGCAAAGGCTGAGGCCCGAGTTGCCGCGGTACAATATAAACCAAAGTTGGGTGAAATTGATAAACAACTTGCCGCATCAACAAAGGCCATTGTAGATAATATCTCCACTACCGCGTCGAGATTGGTTAATGAAGCAATAACAGCTAGAATCAGCAGTATAGATTTTAATGGAGCTATTGCTTCTGCATTAACATCCATCATCGACAGTAAATTAAAAGATTTTACATTCCCCAACGAAAGTATCAACAGTACCGCAATTAAACAAGTAGGTACAATCAGCGGAGATACAGTCAAAGGCGGCATCATTACAGAGTTTGGTAGCACAGGCATAGATGACAAAGCAACCGGTTGTCGTGTTACCATCATGGATGATGTCACAGTAATTGAAAATAATTTATTAACTAAAGATCTAATTGTTAAAGGTAATACCATATTTGAAGGTAATTTATCTTTAAACGGAACTATAGTAGAAACCAGTCCGGGTTTTGTCACTGTGGTTAGTGCCGCTAAAAAGCAAGTACAAGAAGAATTAAACGACGAACTGTTTACAAAATTTAGTAAGCATTTATATAACGAAATAGATGCCAACGGACTTGATCTTAATCAAATAAAATTAAACGGTGTTGATCTAGTAGTTGGTAACAGACTAGACAATGCTATAATAGAAAGTAATTTACAAAAAGTTGGCGTGTTACATGAACTTATGGTTCGTGGTGAAACCTTAATATATAATACTTTGTATACTGGAAGTAAACGAGTGGGTGTCAATACAATGGAACCAAGTAGTGCTCTGACTATATGGGAAGAAGAAATTGATATTAATATTGGCAAACGACAACAAGGGGTAGCACAGATATGGTCTAATAGAGACCAGTTATTGGTCATCGGAACCAATGGTAAATCTAACTTGTTGTTGAACACCGATGGATCTGTGACTATTCCACGACTACAACTAGGAACAACTAGTATTAGCACATCGCCTACTCCACCCAATAACGATACCGAAAAAGGATCAATTGTGTTCAACAGTAATCCCAGCATTGGTGGCCCGCTTGGGTGGGTTAGTTTAGGGCAAGCTCGCTGGGCTAACTTTGGCATAATAGAGTAACATGCCTGATCAGCGAATATTTTGTAGCGTTCCTTGGACGAATACACATATCTATTGGGACGGCAGTTTTGGCCTGTGTTGCAGTGAACGAGAACAGCCACACACAGATCCTGCACAATACAATATTAAAAACATGACAGTGGGTCAGTGGTACAACTCTGTGCCCATGCAGGCCAAGCGTCGGGCTATCCAAGGAGCAGAACCCATTAATGGTTGTAGGGACTGTTACAAAGAAGAAGCACACGGGCACGAAAGTCGACGCATCCGTGAAAACTTTAAAACTGTAATCTTTACAGAGCGGGCATTCGAACGCAGTTATATTCAAAGTCCCATGCGTGATGCATTTGCTACTGTAACAGATCGACAGCCTGTTGATTGGCACATAGACTTAGGCAATGAGTGTAACCTGGCCTGTAAGATGTGCTATCCTAGAGCCAGCAGTAAGATTAGTAGCATTTATCAAAAATGGAAACTAATAGATGCGACTGCTAATCGCAATTGGACTGCGGACGATCAATCCTGGGAATCTTTTAAGACCAGCATACTAGAAACCAAGCATTTAAATAGACTACATTTCATGGGTGGTGAACCCATGCTCAGTAAACGATTCATTGAACTACTGGATTTTCTAATAGCACAGGGGCGCACAGATATCAGCATTAGTTTTGTAAGCAATGGCACAATGTTGTACGATCAAGCAGTTGCTAGACTAAAACAATTTAGATCATGCGATATTGAAATCAGCATAGAAAGTGTCAAAGATAACAACCATTACATTAGGCAAGGATCTGTTACCGCGGATGTAAAGCGAACTATTTTAGAATTAGCCCAATATCAAAGCGACACTTTTAATATTGTATTGCGTACAGTACCACAACTGTTGAGTGTAAACAACTATGATGAATTGATTAGATGGGCGTTACAGAACAAGTTGGCAATTCAAAGCATTCCGTTGACTGAACCAGAATATTTACAAATCTGTGTATTGCCTTTGGAAATTAGAACTAGGTTGATTCCCAAATATACAGAACTACTTGCACAGTTAACTAAACTGGTTCCGGATTGTGTTGGACTTACCACAGGAAGAAATGTAGCCAACATAGAACAAATGTTGGCCAGACACACAGAAACCGTTATCAATATGTTGTCTGCACCTGAACCTGACAATGTTGTAGAATTACGAGAGCAGTTGATACATTGGTTGGCCAGATGGGACAACGAGTTCAAATTGGATGCTCGAGAGATTTATCCCGAGTACCGAGAATTTTTATTAGAGCATGGATACCAAGTATAATACTAGCTTTGCTGTTACATTAACGGGTGTGGGTCGTCCCGAGATTACCTATGGCATAGACAATGAAGTATGTAATAAAATTTTCATCGACAATGAGGTAACGCTACACTTTAGTCTAGACTTATCTACAACAGCACACAGGTTCTTCTTTGAGTTTGCCAACAAAACCAACGACACCCCAGACATGATGGTTGTTGTAGATTCGGTCTCGGTAGAAGGAATCACAACTGACAGGCTAAAATGGTCTGGAACATATACACCCAACTATCCACAACCTTGGGCTGATGCACAAAGCAGGCTGGATCAAATACTTCCGGGTGCGACCCATTTGGGATGGAATGGCAGATGGGAATTGGCATTTACGGTGCCTATTTTTACTTGGTTACACCAAACGGAACATTTAGGGTGGATCTACAGTTGACAAGAAAATAAAGTATGTATATAATACAAGCATGACTACAGTTACACCCCGAATCGGTTTTGCTTGCAAATGGCTCAATGACCCCAGTGAATGTGGGGGCATGAAAGTCAATGCTGTGGACCGTGACCTAAACGGTAGGTCAACTACCATGCGTTGGCTCAGAGAGCACAAGGGCGAGGCTGACCAACGCCAGTGGGACATCATGAACCACAATGCGGCTGCCGCTACCAGACTGGTTGAGCGTGTGGGTAGTCTTGCACCACATTTACGCATGGTTCGACTAGGTAGCGAAATGTTACAGGGTTATACTGAGAAAGACTGGATTGACTGGTGGCAACGAACAGAAATCCAAGACCATTGTGCAAAGATATTTGCCCCTGTGGGTGAAGCGGCACGACGCCTGGGTGTGCGCCTTAGTTTCCATCCTGGACAATTTTGTGTGTTGGCTTCTGAATCGGATGCGATTGTGGAGCGTAGCATACTGGAATTTGAATACCATGCAGACCTGGCACGGTGGATGGGATTTGGTAAGTCTTTTCAGGATTTTAAAATCAACATACATATTTCAGGCAAACGCGGTGCTGAAGGCATGCGAGCTGTGCATGGTCGTCTCAGTCCCGAGGCCCGTAACTGCATCACCGTAGAAAACGAGGAGAATTCACATGGTCTTGATACTTGTCTCAGTCTTAGCGATATTATACCTACTGTTCTTGACATCCATCATTATTGGATACGAGAAGGGGATTACTTGGATCCCGGCGATGCCCGAATTTCACGGATTCTTGACAGTTGGCGCGGCATACGTCCTACTATGCATTATTCCTGTAGTCGTGAAGACTACCTAGTAGGACATGATGCCACTGTGCGTCCCGACTATCAGGCCTTGTTGGCAGAAGGTCGCAAGAAACAAAAACTACGGGCACACAGTGATTTCTTTTGGAATCAAGCTACCAATCAGTGGGCCGCACAATTTAGCCAGAAATTTGATATCATGTGCGAGGCCAAGGGCAAGAACCTGGCTAGCGCCGAGTTTGCTCAGCAAGTGTACCAAGCAGGTTTTCTAAATCAGAACTAAAATCAGTATACCAATTGCTGTTCATCATAATTTTAAAATTATGATCCACAATGGGTTGTATCTGTGTTAATACTTGGTCCTGAGATTTTTGCGTTAGTAATCGTAATTGGTCACAGGCCATGCCCCATCTACGAACAGGATCTGATTCTTGATCATAACTTTCATCAATTATACTGTCAAAGGTTCGAAAGCCTAGTTGTTGTAGGCGTGCCAGATATCCTTGTCCAGCAAACATAACGAATAGCCGTTTGGCAATTATTGGCTTGGCAGTTTTTTCAGTAAAAAATACAAACTCGTTTGAGTAGCAAGTCTCTGCTACAACTGAATAAGCAGTGCGATTGTATATGTCGATGGGAATTACTTGGCTAATACTCATCTTCAAACCAAAGTATTCAACCATGTCTACTGTCCATTTTGGACGATCAATGAAACGAAGGCCGGGCTGTTCCCAAGCCCATAGCAATTCATTTTCAGCAAAGTCAATGTCGTGCTCGTTGAAATAGGTTAGGAAATATTGTTCAGTACGAAGATTTTTAGTAACATATTGATTGATATAATCCCTGTGTGGTTTTTTACGACCCAACAGTATGTCAAAATAATTTTCAATAGCACCAGGTTTGATTCGCTGTAGGATCTCAGGCAGGTAGTTTCGATAAAAATGCCTGCTGGTGTGGAACCAATCCATGTAGTTTTTTACTTGAGCTGACTTTAACGGTTCTTGTATAAAACCAGCAATATAAAACACAATCTTAGGTCGGTCAAATCGACGCATAAAATTGATACTACTATTATGTAATTCAGTTATTGTGATTACAATAATTTCGCAATGATCGTATAACTGATCAACTAGCGTATCAAATTCGGGATTATCGGGAAATGGCCAATGCAATAATGCCGCACGAGCACGATGTTGAAATTGCAGAAAATAAGTGGGCGAATCATGATAGATGGCCCACTCTTTAATGTTGTTGTTCTGAAAATGATCGAGATGGAATTTACAGGTTGGACTGTTTACCAACACCCCAAAATCAAGTCTTGACATTACTCAGCGGTGGTTTTTTTAGTCCGTGTAGTGGCCTTTTTGACTGCGTCACCAGCGGCTTTGGCCCGAGTAGCAGTCTTCTTGGCAACAACTTTAACTTCTTCGACAACTTCTTTAACTTCGGCAACAACAGCTTCTTCGACTTTGACCACTGCGGCTTGAGCATCTGCCATGTCTACTTTGCCGTCTTTGTTGATGTCCAATGTGCTGGGCTTTCTAAAAACAAAGTAAGCAACAGCAACAGCTAGAACTGCTAATAAGATATATTCCATTTTGATCTCCTGAATTGAAATGTACTAGTATTTACTCTTTTAAGTATTGCACTATTATTTAGTGACAGCTCACTAGAGAAAACCATTGACTTTCATGGTTTACCACTAGTATAATTGCTAAATACTTTGTAGGGTGCCGCAATAGGGTGGGCCCAGAGAAAAGTAAATTTCGCTTATATAAAGGAAAGAAATTATGTTTACAGCAGACGCAATCATCGACACAGTTCAAACTGGTAAAAAAACTTTTGTTAATACATTTGTTACAAACGAAGCCACCAAAGAAGCAATGATCAAATTCATTGACGCACAAGCAGATTATACAAAACGAGCCGCCAAGGTTGGTACTGACACAGTGACCACATTGACCAGCGAAGTAGTTAAGTCCGTACAAGAAGCCGCAAAATTTGATTGGATCAAAGCCAGTCAAGACATGTTGGCGGTTTTTGCTCCTAAAACCGCCAAAGCAAAGTAATACTCTAGTACTACTTTTAACAGTAGTACTTTTAGTTACAAAAAAGCCCCGTTTTTGGGGCTTTTCTTTTGGTTGACTCATAATGGCATCTTTTGTATAATACTTGTATGAACTTAAAAATCAATGAAATATTACAGTGGACCGGAGCCGTGTTTATCATAGCAGGGCATGGTCTAAATGCAGTAGGCCCAAGTGTCTATCCCTATAACATACTTGCCTTCTTCGTAGGCACTATTTTGTTTATGGCATGGAGCATCCGTGTTGCAAATCGCCCACAGTTGCTGGTCAACATTGTGGCCCTGGCAATTGGCCTTATAGGGCTAGTGAAAGCAATTGGTTGACCCGAAATGGTATCTTTTGTATAATAGTGGCATAGTAAGTAAAAAGGAGTTGGCAATGGAACAGTTCAAAAGTTGGGAAGAAATGTCTGCACTAGAGCAAGCCCAAGCCACCTACTGGGACATGTACAAAGATGCATATGGCGTCCGCCCGCGTGGTGTTGACACCACAGGTTGGTCTTTGGAGTATTTTGAAGCCGAATTTAAAATTCTAGGTGCGGCAATCGAGCAAGAAGAAACGGATCGCAAGGCCTCTGAAGCCCAGGCCATTCGTGAGTTTGAAAATCGTGTGTTCATCCTCATGCACACTGGTACCTGCCGTGAACGAGTGATTGCTTGGCTCATGGACGCAGAAGGTGCTAGTGGTGATCACGAGTATTTTGCTTTTACTCAGGGCTTGCCCTACGGTTATTTTAAAAAGGTGGCTTAAATGATTGATTTTATATTATCACTGCCCACATGGGTTTTGGTAGCTGGCGGATTGGCGATTCTTGGTGCCTGTGCCAAGGGCATGGAGCAGAGTGCCCTGATGACTTATGTGCAATATCACGAAACAGATCCTGCGGCAAGAATGTTAAAAGTGCAAGCCATACAAAATTTGGACAAGATTGAAAATGCATTTGTGCGTTCGCAAGTGGTTAATCATATTTTAAAATGATAGGAATCAGTATGCAAGCAATCGTAAACCTGGCCATTGTTATGGCTCCTGTTTGGCTAATGTTGGCCTGTGTAATAATTGAGGAATTCGTAAAATGACACAAGGAACCTGCCCTGTTTGCAACGGAACCTGTCGTGTGCCAGCCGGTGGCCATCAGTACAAGAGTGTACTGGCAGGATATGATCGTGAAACCGACACCCTTCAATGTAGGAATTGTGGTAGCCAGTACATGTTTGGTCGTTCCACTGGTCAAGTCAACCTGAACCGGCATGACGAGCCATGCACACACACATATACCAGTCAAACTGTTGGTCGTTGTTTGACTGAATACACTTGTCAACATTGCAACGACTGTTATCAGATTGACAGCGGAGATTGAAGTGAAACTGACACTGAAACTGAAACAGAATCCCAGGCCGCGGGCACACTTCGTACTGTTTGCACAAAACAGTCCGTTTCGTCCCAAGGCTGTGACTGTTAAAAACAAGTTTCAGCGCAAACCTAAACATCGCAACCAAGGAGAAAACGATGAATGAGCGTACCGAAGAGATGGCTAATCAAGCCGTGTTCCAACTACAGTTTCGCACCCGCGAGGCTGTGCGTTATGTCATGCGTAACGCCCAAGTTCAGGAGAAAGAGGCCGAGCGAGCCATTCGCTCTGTGGCGACATTCCATCGCCAACCCAGGGCAGACTCATGGAAATCCGTTACTGTCTAATCCTGGCACTGGCGTTGACTGGCTGTGCGTCGGCTCCCCCGCCTGCGCCAGTCCGGTTGATGACTGAACAAGAAGTTGCTGTATTTCAAATTGATTGCCGTCGTCAGGCAAGCCAAATTGCACAATTGGAACAACAATTGACCGCAAGAAAATTTTATGTGGTAGATGGCGTGGTGGGCAATGACCGGCCCGACACAATTAGTAAGAAATTTTATACTCTAACAAAGTTGAAGATATGGACACTAAGAACAGAATGCGCCCGCTCATAACGGCCATTGCCCTGGCTGTGTCTGCTTCGGCGGCAGCCCAGTGTTATGTGCGTTCAGCAACAGTTGTTTCTGGCACCAGCCAATTGCAACGAATTGCAGATGTAAAAGAAATCAAACTGCCCTATAACGGGCTTCGTAAATGTATAGCCACCATGCGTGTGCAGATCAACAATGAATGGCAAGACGCAGAAGGTGAAGGAATCGCAGAGACGGATCAGCAAGCCTGTTCTAATGCTCGTGATATTGCACAGGCAAGATTTTTAATCCCTGTAGAGGACCCTGTGGTCAACTCAGAATCCAGCATGGTGTGTACTGATGCCCCACCTATCCGAATTCGTGAACGGATTCGAGTCGGTGAATGGGTACAGGAAAGTGAAGTGGGCGTGTTCCACCGCTATCCTCGACCATTTAGGCATCAAGGCACCGACTGCAAGTGGTTTTCCCACAAGGAAGCACACTTGGGAAAACCTGTTGGTTTTGCTGGAATCATGTGTACTATGCAACCTGGAAAATGGCAAGTTGTAGACTTGTTCTAAAAAGAGTTCTATAGTATAGTTGTGTTATATTAACTAACCCGAGAGGTTTATCATGAAGCGTAGTTTAATTGCATTGAGTGTTTTGAGTTTGCTGTTTGCAGGCTGTGCGGCAAATCCACAAACCAAGGTCGAGCAGACCTTACCTACCACGGTGCTGAAAGCACAAGGCACAGTGGTGCCCACACTGAAAGTTCCGGACTGGTTTATACAACCACCTGAGAATACAGCACAACATATCTTTGTTGTGGGCGAAGCAACAGGTCCATTCTTGGGCATGACTGTGCAGAAAGCCACACTGGATGCCGACGCCAAGTTGGCATTCCAAATGAAGAGTCAAGTCGAAGCCATGATCAAGAGCTTCAAGACTGATACCGGAGGCAAGTATGGTGCCGAAAGTGCTGAGATGTTGACTCGTAAAGTAGCCAGTGCAACCATTATCGGGCATCACAAAGTTGACAGTCAGATCACACAAGAGGGCTCAACCTTCCGTGTGTTTGTGTTGATGCGTTATCCCCTAGGAGATGCCAATCAGTTATTGACTGCAGAGCTTGCGTCTCGGGCACAACGCAATCAGGCTGTGAATGCCCGTCGCGCAGAGCAGGAATTGAAAGAGCAAGTTGAGCGCAATCGCAAGGCCGAGCTTGATCGTGAAAGCCTGGATCGTGGCGAAACCATAGTGCAACCCCAAAGTCGGGTTGAGCCTGTGGTGATTCCCGAAGCCACAAAACCCGCAGAAAAGGTTAGTACCACATCCGGTACAGAAATCAAGTTATTGGATGTGGATAACACAGAATATAAGCAAAAGCGGGCAGAAGCATTGGCAAAACCCAATGCTGTAGTTGGACAAATCACACTCAGATAAGCAGTTTTAGCATAGTATAATTGCTCCAGCACAGTCGTTAAATACGATTGTCTGGAGCATTTTCTATGGCAAGACCCAACCCAATTCGAGCGATGATGCAGGCTCCGTTGCCCTCTTTAACAGAGCAACGACGGAAACTGTACCGACCTACCACTGATGAAATTATATACACATATAATATTGTAAATCGTTATATTTTTGATAACGAACTAAAGCGGCCACCAATCACAGTGGGACAATTCAAAGGATTCTGGGGTGAATGTACCGGACATGACGAAATGACCAATCCCGGCACGTATTGCACTATGAAGATCAGCGACAAGTGGTTTTGTGTTCAGTGGATGGTCACAACAGTGGCACACGAAATGGCACACCAATACGAATGGGATGTCGTAGGCGAATACTATGAAAGTCGCGGGGAAGATCGTAGAATGACACATCGATCAGCC
>Ga0208974_1000642_pt1 | contig 14286 bp, 10 predicted proteins | sample GreLakmeER15MSRF_FD_187699 | JGI IMG/M metagenome (GOLD analysis project Ga0208974, IMG submission 187699) | Freshwater lentic microbial communities from great Laurentian Lakes, MI, USA - Great Lakes metaG ER15MSRF (SPAdes) | ecosystem: Environmental > Aquatic > Freshwater > Lake | place: Great...
AGCAGAAGCAGCAGCAGCAGCAGCAGCAGAAACAGCAGCAGAAGCAGCAGAAGCAGCAAAAGCACAAGAAGCAGCAGCAAAAGCAGCAAAAGTAAAAGAAGTAGTTGCAAAAGCACAAGAAGCAGCAGCAAAAGCAGCAAAAGTAAAAGAAGTAGTTGCAAAAGCACAAGAAGCAGCAGCAAAAGCAGCAAAAGTAAAAGAAGTAGTTGCAAAAGATAAAAATGATACAACAGAAAAACTTAATGAACTAAAAACAGAACTTGAAGCACTAAAAACAGCACTTGGAGCACTAAAAACAGCACTTGAAGCACTAAAAACAAATTCGGAAATGATTGGTGGTGCATATCAGAATGCAGTTTCTGGTAATATTAAAAATCAAGGGAATCAAGGGAATCAAGGGAATCAAAAACAAGGTATTGGTGATAAAATGCCAGGAAATCCCGGGAAAGAATATTTAAAAAATCTCACAGAGATATATATAAATTTGGCAAAAGAATATGGTAAATTTATAAAAGATGAAAGTGAGATAAAACATTTAATTAAATTAGTTATTAAAAGCCAAGAAGATGCAGAAGCAAGTATAGATAATACCGAAGAGATAAAGAATAAAATAATGGATAACATAAAAGATAATGAGAAAAAAATAGATTCATATCAGAAGCTTCTTGCAGATATTCATAAAAAAATAAGTGCGATAGAAAATGAAAATACTAATACCAAAGAGGATGATGATAATAAGAAGGCTGATAAAATAACTGCGATAGATAAAATTAGAGTAAAAATAGATAAATATGGGAAAAAATTAACAGAACTGCTAGATTTTAATGAATTATTAAAAGCATTAAGTAGTGCTGAAAAAAAAAATAAAGAAGGAAAAAACACAGAAAGAGAAGGTATAAAAACTAAATTTGATACGATATCACAAGAGTTGTCAGATCACGGAGAAGTGATTAATGCAGAAATTAAAAATTATAGGGTTTCTTATGGTATTGGAACAAATGAATTAGCGAGCGAAGAGACGAAGAAAGAACTTGAAGAATTAGAAAATCAGAATAAGGAAAATGAGAAAAAAAGTAAAAATTTAGAAGAAAGAAAAAAACAATTAACGGCTTCTTTAAAAGTTATTAAGGATGAATTGAGAAAATTATACAAAGCATGTATAGATATAAATCTGCCGTATGCCACAGAATACAATGATTTTGTTAAAAATATCATAAAGGTCGGGCAGCTCAAATATATAATAGATGATAATCCTCAGATTAATAATAATAATGAAATTATTGAAGTTTACAATAAGGAAATTGATAGGATAGATAAGGAATTAGGAGATATCAAAATTGATATTACTTCTAATGCAAAAAAAATCAACGATAAAAAGGAGATTACAAAGTCTCAAGGACAGGGTATAAATAATCCTCGTTACCCGCGAGGAGGTGCTCTATATGGAGGAGGAGCTAAAGAAGATAAAGAAGAAAAGGATAAATTAAAAGGATTGTTGGAAGGAAACTTATATAAATTAATTAGACAGGAAGAGTCGGAAGGCGACAACAATTTATTCGCATTTATCGCCGAATTGAAAACGGTATTTGATAATGACGACGATAAAGATATCGGTTCCGATAATGCTTCTGGGAAAAAATATAATGAGAAGGAAACATTATACGAGCAGATATGGAATGATTATAGCGATGGCGTTAAGGCTTATTATAATAATCAGAAGGACAAGAATCCTCTTACATATATTAACGAAGGCGAGAAGCTGAAAAATAAGGTAATATTATACGATTTGGATCCAGAGATAGTTCTCAAAATTACTTTTCAGGACAAGGTCGTTTTCCTCGCATTAATGTTTGCAATTCGCACGATGATTATGGTATTATTTGAGTTTTTAATAGATTATAATATTGTTAAATCCCTGCGATATGCCATATTAATATACGCTGTCTTTTACATTTTAATATTATTATTATTTACGGCATTTGTCAATCTTGATTCGTATAAACTACGAATTGTATTTAATTATTTAAATATGCACATAAATACTCCGGGAATTATATTACACATTATGTTATTTATAATATTTTCGCTTCTCGTTATCATAATAATACAAACAGATAACTTTATTAATAATTTAGGAGATATTTTAGATTACACACATATATATAATTATATATATACATTCAATTTTGATAATATATTGTCTGGCGAATTTGAAAATAACCTGACAAAAGACGAAAAAATAAAATTACAATACAGACTTGATATAATATCTATGCTCATATTTATATTCTCAGGAACCCTAATATTACTAATGTAATAGCAATAATTGCTATATTTACTTGTATATGCGCGAATGATAAGCTAATATTATACTGTATTGAGCTTTGCAATTGAGCAAATATGCTTCTGTTATATCCGTTATAGTCCCTCCCGGACCCCAAATTCCTCGCACATCTTTGTCATCTTTGTCATCTTTATATAATACTGTTATGTTGTTATCATCAATCTCTAAAACCTTCAATAGGATATCATTATCATCGCTTGTTTTTAATAGGATATTGTCATATTTGTTAATCAAATCAAGATGATAACCACTATATCCTAACATATCAGTTTTTTCCGTAATAATATTATATTGGTTATCATTGAATGTTTTGGTAATTCTATTGATATTTATACAGTCACAGCCTAATTCCAGTTCATTATTTAAAAAGTCTGTGAATGATATAACCCATTCTTTGTTATTTAGCTGTATAATATTATTTATTGTCTCCAATTCATTATTCATTATTGTCCAGGTATCCCAGTTTCCTCCTGTACCGACAACATCAGTAGCGGTCGTAGCAGTCGTAGCAGTCGTAGCAGTCGTAGCAGTCGTAGCGGAGACGCTTAAAATAAATTGGAATTTCTGTGTTTTTTTCCCATCATTGATAGTCATTGTTATATAAGGTGTTATGTTTTTGACATATTTAGGCATTAAAAGCTTTTTAGGTTCAATGATATTTTTAGTTAAATCAATATTTATAGATAGTGATAAATTATTTCTATTATTATATATGGTCCAATCTCTATTATAGCTATTAATTATAAGGGTTTTATAATTGATATTCTTCTTGTTATTCATAATACTTTCCATTTTTTCAATAATATACGCGATAGTTTCAAGATTTTCAACATTAACATTATTAACAAGTGAATACTTCTGATATGTTTGTGTAGGCTGAAATGATGTATAGGATATAGAAGGTGATTGTTGAGTTGTCCCCGGAGTACCAGGTATTCCTATAGTAGTATTAGGGGTGCCTGCAGATATTGTAGAAGAATGCTCTGAAGATATATTGATATTTGCATTTTCCGCGGATGCCAGTGTATTTACGGTTTTTCTCTTTTCTTCTAACTCTATTACTTTTGACAATAGCTCGTCGGTATTATATTTATTAATGCTATCTATTACATCATCACTTGTTTTTAATTCATCACTAATTACTGTATTTGCGCTATTCGCGCTTTTATTAATAATATTAACCTCTATATAATCCTTGATTTTTGTCAGGGCTATTGTATTCAATTCTATCAGTTTGCCGATTCTTTTTATTAAAATTGCATCATTGCATATAGAAATTATAACTTTTTCTACAATTCCCTTCAACTCCAATTTATCTATATTTAAATTATATTTATCCATTATCATTTTCTCAGTAGCTACATTTATCACCATTTTGTTTTTCTCTTGTCTAAAATCATCTATTACCCCCATTATTATAATATAATATAGAAAATAGATGTTTATATCATAGATATATCCCCGATATCTCCTAGTATCTCTTGATATTGTCGCGTATTAGATTGTTATGTTTCGGTCCTTGATGTATTTCTTGAAATTCGGGCGATATAGATATGTTCGGCTTTCTTCCATAGATTCGTCCTTAATTTTATTATCGTTAATTATATACCCAACAAAGTTTGAATATTCGTACGGAGATTTAAACTTCAACTCCTTGTGTTTTAACAAAGCATTTAGCCATCTTATTTGGTAAGCCATAGAGAACATTCCGCACTCAGTATTCTTCCTCTGATGCTTAATATTATTAGTATGAATTTTAAAAACATTATTTGGATATTTTTTTTTCAATTGCGCTTTTATATTGTTAATAAACTTAGAAACATACGAAGGGGTATTTATAGCATTGCTGTCGTAATAGTAAGCTCCATAACATTTTATTTTAGGGTCTAATACGATGAATGTAGAAGTCCAGTGAGACCCAGGCTCATCGTGTTTATCAAGATTTGTAATAAGCCCGAGGTATTTTATATTTTTATTAATATATTTATTGATATCCAAAGAACATATTTGGCTGTAAAGGCATCTTCCGAAACTATCTTGTTCCGAGAAATCTATTGGAAAAACTCCCAAAAAACAGTATTTATATTTTTTATCATTATTATACTGTATCATTACATCCTCTATATCATAATTAGAGAGCCATTCAATAGGATTCTTATACCATTCAAGGGGCATCTCGGGACGCAATTCATTCTCCTCAATCTTTTTGATAATTTCCTTCGTCTTTGAATCCTTTGTCATCTCTTTAATAGCACTCGGCCAACACCAATATTCCTTATCATTACATATAGGCTTTATTTTGGCATTCAATAGCTCGGATAATTTAGCGACATTAAATGACTTTTTATATTCTATTTTATCGGCAATCGCTGCCCCGCCTTTGTTATCTTTGCAGGCATTCCATGTATCTATTAATAGGATGAGCGTTTTCTTATTGAATAGCGTAGGATTGTTAATATTTTTGGGACTACAATATTTGGTATTCTTCAAGCTTTTATTTTTTTTATCTGCATTTTTTTCCATAATAAAAAAATATTATAATCTATATTATTGCTATAAAATATTATGGTTAAAAAGCTCTAAAATATTATGGTTAAAAAGCTCTAAAATAAAAATATTGAAATGTAAAAATATGTATAAAAATAAAAATTGATATATATATAAAGTAATATATTTATAAGTATGGGTATAAACGAAGATTTGCGCTCTTTTATAAATAAATATCGTGTGGAGAAAGGGGTGAAAATATTCACAAATACAAGCATAGGTTCACCAAAAGTTAGTTTAAATATACCTGATGAAAATTACGAGGAGTTCATCAATTTATATAGTTTAGCCTTGACGAATGGTGTCCCTTTGTATTTCACAGAAAAACCTTTAGAACCGAGTCCCTTGCGCGTAGATATAGATTTTCGTTTTACTATTCCTGATGATAAATCCGGACTTTACAGTTCCCAATCTTCAAACTCTTCTTTAAATAATAACAAAAAATATGAGAGATTATACGGCGATGAAAATATATACAAAATTGTTGATAGTTATTTTAGCATAATTAATAAATATTTGAATATATCCGAAGAGGATAAAATTGCATATGTTATGGAAAAGCCGAATCCTGTTGAGTTCAGAAATAAGTTGAAGGACGGCATTCATATTATCTTTCCGAATATTATTATTGCTAATAATGCTCAGCATTTTATTAGAAGAAAGATTATAGATATTGGTGATGTTATTTTTAAGGATTTGCCAATTTGTAATGACTATGAATCTATTGTGGATAAGGCAATTATTGATGTAAATTGTTGGCAAATGTATGGTAGTAAAAAGCCGGATTGCGACACTTATCGCGTATCTTCAATATATAAATATGTCGGAGATAAAACGGATAAAATAGAATATAGTTTAAATGCTCGCGATGAAATAAAATTCATCAAGCTATTTTCTATGCGAAAAAAGATGAATTATGATATCAATTGTATTAAAGAAGAGTTCGCAACGGAAATTACGCAATATAGCAAGCATATTTTGCCGGCTCTCGATCAAAAATTGAAAAGCAAGGTTCAGAATAATATTTTGGGGAAGGCATTAAATAATGATAAGAGGTATGTGTCAGAGGACGAATTGATATTTATTAAAAAGCTTGTGAATGAATGTCTATCTACGAGCCGCGCGGATAATTATACGGATTGGATTAATCTTGGCTGGGTATTGCGTAATATTGATTACAGGCTCTTGGAGACATGGGTAGATTTCTCCAAAATTAGCAGCGTATATATTGAGGGGGAATGTCAGCAATTGTGGGACAAGATGCGAAAGGATAATATGGGAATCGGTACTTTGAGATGGTGGGCGAAACAAGATAATTTGACGAAATATAATGATGTCGTCAATAAATCTATCATCAGGCTTATTGACGAGGCGTTGGGTAGCGATGGTTCGCACTTTGATATTGCATGTGTCGTATATGCGATATTTAAAGATGAATTTAAAGCGATTACTAAGGATAACTGGTATAAATATGATAGAGAGAAGCACAAGTGGGTAAGAGCGCGCGAAGGTCTGGAATTGAGAAAGATATTGAGCGTTGATATTTGTAAGAAGTTTATGGAACGGAGTCAGCATTACGCTGAACATTGTGAGGATCCTATTATGAAAACGATTAATGAGGAGAAGAGTAAAAAATGTATTAGTATCGCGAAGCAATTGAAAAATGCGAGTTTCAAGGATTCTATTATGAAAGAATGCCGGACGCTATTCATCGATGATAAGTTTGAGGAGTTGCTAGATAGCCGCTCGCATTTGATAGGATTTGAGAATGGAGTATATGATTTGAAGCTACATATATTTCGTGACGGGATGCCTGATGATTATATATTGTTATCTACTAAAAATAGCTATGTCAAATATAATAGCGACCTTCCTGAGATTGCCGATATCAATGATTTCTTCGCGAAGATATTTACTAATAAAAATCTGAGAAATTATGTTATGGATATTCTATCGTGTATTTTGGATGGTAGCATATCACAAGAACGGTTTTATATATTTACCGGACAGGGCAGTAATGGTAAATCCAAAATGTTAGATTTAATTCAAAAGGCGATTGGTGAATATTATTGTATCTTGCCTATAGCTCTATTGACACAAAAACGGGCGGCGAGTAATGCAGCACAAAGTGAATTGGAGAGGACTAAAGGAAGACGATTTGCGGTTATGCAGGAGCCGAGTGAGAATGAAAGGCTAAATATTGGTCTTATGAAGGAGCTTTCGGGACAGGATAGGATTTTGGTAAGAACATTGTTTAAAGAGCCTTATGAGTTCAAGCCACAATTTAAGATGATTTTGACTTGCAATGAATTGCCAGAGGTTCCCAGCGATGATGGCGGTACTTGGAGGCGTATTAAGGTTTGCAATTTCTCTAGTAGATTCTGTGAAAATCCTGTTCCCAGTAAAAATGAGTTTCATATGGATTTGGAATTGACTGATAAGTTTGATAAGTGGAAGGAGATTTTCATAAGTATGCTAATTGAAAGACATAAGAATATTAATCCATCATCTATCGTGGAGCCTTGTGAGGTAAGAATAGCCACTGAGAGTTATAAGCAGAACAATGATATCATCGGGCAATTTATTAGCGAAAAGATTATCATTGACGAAGAGATTAGAGAGCCAAGGGTTACGATAACTAAACTATATAATGATTTCCGTATTTGGTGCACTTCCAATGTTGTTAAGGGTAAAAAGTGCCCCGACAGGAATCAATTGAAGGCATATTTTGAGAAACTTCTATGTGTCCCATATGATAATAAGGGATGGCGCGGAATTGCCTATAAACTGGAAAATGAAGACGATGATAATTGATAGGGTATGTATATGATATCTATGATATCTATGATAAAAATTGATTATATAAGATTTAATTTTCTTATTACTATAATAAAATGGAGTTCTGCGAAATATGCGATAATATGTTATATGTTAAATCAAACGAGGAAAAAAAGTTGGTAAAATTTTGCAAGCACTGTGATTTTGAAAAAGTAGAGACTGTTAATACTGCTATTAACATCTCAAAAACTTTTTACAGCGGAGATGACTTACTGTATAATCAGCACGTTAATAAGTATCTGCGTTATGACCCTACTCTTAGAAGAATCAAAGACCCTTTAATTAATTGCTCGAATGAGAATTGTAATGCCCCTGATGACAAAAAACAAGTTATATATATCAAATATGACAATAAGAATATGAAATATCTATATGTATGCGAACACTGCGGAGAAACCTGGAAGCAAATCTCTTAATATAATTGCAATTATGTAATAATGCAATTATATAAATATTACAGCTATTATAATAATTATGTTAGAAAAAGAATGTTTGGTAATCGCTGTAATTTTGTAATATATGTTTTTTTATTATTTTCTAGTTTTGGAGAATCTTATCTTTATCCGTATAATAAAATGCTAAGAAAGCCATTGGCTCTCAAAATGTGTAAAGGCGATAATGGTGGGACAAGCGAGCTTTATAATAGGCGTAATATATTACTAATGTATTTAAGTACGAACTTATTAGGCATCAATTCTATATATTTGTATAATAATGTGTTGCCTAATATTGAAAAGAAGCAATCTAATATATTTTATAATTCAATCCCATCGGTTTGCTATATAAGCACCGAATATACTGCGATGGCTGATAAATATAATCTGAATAAGGAGGATTTGCCGAAGGGCGTTGGGACAGGCTTTGTATGGGATAAGGAAGGGCATATTATAACTAACTTTCATGTAATAAACAAGGTAGATAACGCTATAATCACTATAACAGATAAAAATAATGTTAAGAAGAACTATAAAGCTAAATTGACAGGGATTGATCCCGACCTTGATATAGCAGTACTCAAAATTGATGTGGATAGCAAGGCGGATTTACAAGTTATTAAATACAATAAGAATGTTAAACCGAGTGTAGGCGAAAATGCTTATGCTATCGGGAATCCTTTCGGCCAAGACCATACATTCACCGCTGGTATAATCTCGGCTACTAATCGGGAGATAACAGCACCTACAGGTCGCAAGATATATAATGTTTTACAGACAGATGCCGCAATAAATCCCGGAAATAGCGGTGGTCCTCTGCTAAATAGCAAGGGAGAATTGCTTGGTATAAATACAGCATCTCTTGGTGCCGGAGTTTCTGCTGGCATAGGATTTACGATACCTATTGCAAATGCTTTGAAATCTATTACGGATATTATTGAAACTGGTTTTGTCAAAAAGGCTATTTTGGGAATATCATATATGGAGAGAAATCCTTCTGTATTAGAATCTGAAAAAAGCGGCATCCCTATAATTGATAAGGGCTTGCTAATTCTTGAAGTTCCCGATAAATCACCAGCATACGATGCGGGATTGAGAGGAGTTGTAAAAAATAATAAAACGCAGAGAATAGAGAGCATAGGCGATATTATATTATCTATTGATGACAGCGATATAGACAATCCCAATGATTTGAATGTAATATTAAAGAAATATCGCCCAGGCGACAAGGTAATTGTTAAATATTTGCGAGATAATCAAATAAAAAAGAGCGAATTAATATTGGGGAGTTATAAAGGAACTACTTTTACACAATTAGAAAACGAGCGAGCGGCTACCGATGCTACTACTAACTTTAATATTCCTTTGAAAAATATTGAACCTGCTATACAGCCACGTTTATAGACTGGGTTTGTGGAGAAGATAGCAACCATCAATCATATATTTATCATTTATTTTTACGAATATCCATCTATAAATGATATAGCAAGGGTCTCCTGAGTTTTCAGGATAATACATCTCATCAAATTGAATGCTATTGTATATCATTGTTTTATATGGAGCTTCAAGCTTAATATCTACTTCGTAATATGTTTTTTCATCATCCGTATCATATATTTTGTTATAATTTGTAATATAATAGTTATCAAACTTACCCAGAAAAATCCCATATTTTCCGTCGGCAAATAGCTGTCTCAGTTTAGAGGTATCTTTTGATTTAATTACATTAGAATCAGAACAGAAGGATTGAAGAGTCCTAAGTGCTTCTTCTGGCCTTTCATTTCCATTCTTTTTAAAATCATCCAGAATAATATTCAAGGTATTCTTAATATCTTCCTTCTCGCTAATATTTTTAGCCTCCTTAATAGTCATAAAGTTATCCCTATCAGCGTCCGTGCCTGCGCCAGCTCCAGCTCCAGCTCCAGCTCCAGCTCCAGCTCCACTGCCAGCTGTCGCGCTATTGCTGTCTATCAGTATATTTTTGTTAGCTTCAGCTATTACAGGGAGATTGAAAGTGTCTTTTTGTACTTCAATAATTTCAATAATTCTGTTAGCTTCTTCTCTTAGAGATTCAATGCTCTTATCTTCTTTTTTAGCTGCATTTGCGATATCAATAAAATTACCGAATACATATGGAATACTAATAGCCCTTGCAATTCTAAAAACTTCCCTACGTTGTATATTTGAAGCACTTGGTATATCCCTAAGTGTAGCAACATTCTTTCTAAGTCTGAAATTATTTAGATTTGATATCGTTGAGAATGAAAGAGAATCATTGATTAACAATAGCGATAAAATAATATACTTTTTCATTTTATATATATATATACTATAATATTTATATATATTATTGATGTCATATGATATCTTTTGACATTAAGACATTTATGTCGTAGGTTTCATATACATCTTTTGTAAGGCTATTTAACATTTTTTCATAATTATCTCCGGATACTTCGTTGCCCGATGGAAATATAGTGCCTTTAATAGTCGTATTTAGCATTTTATCAATTGATAAGGGCTCTGTGTTATTATAGCCTTCGCCAAAGAAACATTCTTTAACACTCTTACCCATCTCCTTGCAAGTTTTTAGAGATTTATACATATCTACCGGCTGCGCTGTATCTTTGTAATATACTTCAAAAGTTTTTTGCGCCCCTTTGTTAGTTTTTGCAGCAGCCACTAAAACATCTGCCAAATCAATTCTTGATATAATGCCGCTTTTTGAAACACCCTGATTAAACTCTACTTCCTTAGGGCCTCTTCTTTCGCCAGGAGATAACATCCCAGGCCTTACGATAGTATAGCTCATATTTGCGGGAACATTTTTATACAATATGCGAACTCTTTCTTCCCCCGTCTGTTTTTTATAACAGCTATCGCAACTTGCAAAACCCCTGTCAATTGTTTCCCCATAATTCTCTTTTCCAAACTGGCACTTGGCGCATATTGAAGATACTATAACCAATCTTTTGACATTCGCTTTAATTGCCTCTTTTGCCACATTAACCAATCCAATATCTTCTACATTACTACTTGGTTCGGCTATTTGAATATTTTTACTGGTATCATTAAGCATCCTATCATATGCTTCAGTCCCGGGTGTCCCAGTAATTTTAACAGCCGGCCTTGAAGCAGCACAATAAATTACAGCATCACAACCATCCAATATACCAACAAGAGATTGTGGATTTACGACATCTACGCCCACGACCTTTTTAATTTTATCCTTGTCTTTGATATTATCTATTACAAGTGTGTTGCTTCTCGCATTATTTCTATCTACAATTTCAACATTTCTCCTTGTAATAGCAATGACATTTATATTTTTATTTAGCAAAGTTCGTACAGTATCCCCGCCAGTATATCCAGAAGCTCCGAATACAGCAACCTTATTTATTACAATATCATCTTTAATATCAGATAGAGCATTTTTGTATCCTAATACATATTTAGGATGAATCACAAGAGGAAAAACAGAATATGGCAATACTTCTATAATATTGCGCCTGCTTATATCATTCATATATCTCATTTTGCAATTATTTATATCTTTAGGACATCTTGTTGCTCTCGGGGATTTCAAAGGACTCTTGAATCCGGATCTTGCCGATCCGATTTTTAAGACACGCAAGAGATAATTATTGGCATTATAAGGGATGAAGGAATCCGTCGATAATATATAGCAAGATGCGAGTATTAAGAGGAATATATTAGATATCATTTATTATTATATATAATTATATTTTTATATAATAACAAATGATGGGTGAGATAACATTAGATAAGTTTTTGTCATTTTGGATAGTATTATATTCATTCGGTTATGTATTAAAAATATTTCCTTATAATCCCATAATATTACTTGGAGTATCTATCGTCGTTTTTGTAGCTGCTGTTATTATAACACTATATTATCATAATAAAAATAGTAATCTATTTTATTATTTTGTTATTAATTTCTTAGCAAAAGTACCATTGTTTATACTAATATACAATAATAATCCTGGGATGAAACACTGCGATATTATATTCTCTGTATTAATAGTTCTAATATATATCCTATATATCAAAGCAGTCGGAGATGATATATTGTGTGTATATAGAGACCTATTGCTCTTTATAATAAACAAGGAAGAAGGAAGAGAAGGACCTTTCTATAAATATTATAACATTATTGTCAGGTAATATATATCTTGTGTATCTATAGAATTATATTTTTAAAAGCCTATACTCTTAACACATATCATTTAATATTTAGTAAATATGATGTCAAAAAAATCCCTATAATCATCTTTGTTATCTATAATCTTTAAATTATATTTAGCAAATGCCGGGTGAACTTTAAATGGAATAAATTTGCCTAATATTTTATTAGTTTCATGCAATGAATAAATTTTTTTTAATAAATTGTCAATATATTTCATATCTTTCCTAATATTTATTCTTAGAAGCTCCAATGTTATAGATTTAGATTTATATACTCTAAGCCCTTTTTTAATTAAATATGATATTTTAATTTCCCAGTAATTAATACCATTTATTTTTATTCTTGATTTATTAAATACTACATCATATCTTGCATTAATAGCACTTGTATAATCATCGTCACTATCATATCTAAAATCTCTTTTACCCAATGTTATTAATATAATATTCTTATCTTCCTCTGCAAATGGCTTTTGTGAAAAAGGGTTTTTAAAAATCTCATTATTATAATGATTTACTTTCCATAACTTATACAAGGCTTTTGCATTAAAAGCATGGCAAAAATTCTTATTATTATCTACATAAGATATTTTTATAACATATCTTAATTTTGACAAAGGCATTTCATCCCATCTATCAAATGTTATAATATCTTCTTCGTTTATCTCATTATTATATCCTCTATTATTTTTCAAATAATCTAAATATACTTCTCTCTCCTTATTTCTCTTAACCCTTATATATGATTTAGATTCTAATGATGAACTATTAGATAGTTTAGAAGTATTATAACTTATATCTATACGCGGATTATTTACTAATATATTATTATGGTCGTCTGCTAATATATGAATTAATTCTATTTTTTCAATAATATTTCCATTTAAAATATTTGAATACATAAAATTTATAATATTTGTTACAAATTTTATTGCGTAATAAGTAAATTTGTTTTCTTCCAAATATTTTTTTAAGGTTTTCTTTGTTATTTTCTCGCTTGTGCTGTTAATAATTGCATTTTTAAATTCATACTTTATAATATTATCATATAATGTAATACATTTATTGCTAAATAAACAATTTTTAAACTTTATTAATTCTTGAAAGCTCATATTTAACGGATCATATGAACGCATTTGCGATTTCAATTCATTATAACAAGTGTCACTTTCATCGTTTTTTATTTCATTAACTATTTCATAAATATCATATTTATCAAGATGTGATCTTATTTTATCTAAATATATATAATAATCTTTATAATTACCATATTTACCTTTTTCTATATGTTTTTTCAATAGCTCTATATTTTCTTCATAATTGCTCGTATATTCATTAAATAATAAGGATTTAAGAATATTATTGTTATATTCTTTTTTATTAAATGGAATATTTAATATTTTTATAATATCCTCTATTTTTACAGGTAATTTTTTAAAAACTTTTATATTTTTCATAGGCAAAGGTTTAATATCACCTAATTTTTTTCTAATAGTTTTTTTTGATTTTTCTGAACTTTTTGAAATATTAGTTGTAGATTTTATTTGTGAAAATTTTGTCATTACTCTATTCTATTATAGTAATATACTATAAATATAAAAAATATAAAAATATATACACCATAACAAATTAGTTTTTTACAAATAGTAATATAATATTCCATCATCATATAGTTTTTTAATAGCGTCATAGAGATTGATTACATCGTATTTGGAATTGTGAGCGTTTTCAATTTCCTTGTCAAAGCAATATCTGTAAAGCTCCTTGAGTGATGGATATTTGTATTTCCCGAACTTGTTGATAATCTTGATAATGTTCTTCGTATGTCTCATAGTGCATAGCAATTTCTTTTTGTCAATCTCTTCAATGATATGGAAGAGCTTTCTGCGATACAGTTCGGATTTAATAACAGAT
>Ga0208974_1000643_pt1 | contig 14273 bp, 21 predicted proteins | sample GreLakmeER15MSRF_FD_187699 | JGI IMG/M metagenome (GOLD analysis project Ga0208974, IMG submission 187699) | Freshwater lentic microbial communities from great Laurentian Lakes, MI, USA - Great Lakes metaG ER15MSRF (SPAdes) | ecosystem: Environmental > Aquatic > Freshwater > Lake | place: Great...
GTTTCCACGCCCCCCCCCCCGGAAATTATGCGTTTACGGGGTGTCTCGTGGGGTAGGTGAATAGGGCCCCTGTAATCCACTCTACGGGGGCGGAATCGCTCCATGACTTGGTTTCCCAATCGAAACCAACGGGCCACGCTACGGGCTCGCCTTGGCGAATGAGGACCTCTTCACGCCCGCGAATGACGTAATGGTCCATGCGCCATTGGCGGAGCTCGCCGGATGCCATTTCTTCATTGGTCCATGCGCTTTTGTAGCGGTTGCAACGTCCGCAGAGGGTTTGGAGGTTGGCGGGGGTGTCCTCTCCGCCGCGGGCGAGGGGGATTATGTGGTCAATTTGCAGGTCTTTGGCGGTCCCGCAATTAACGCATGTATTCATTTGGTGCCTCCCGTTTCCTGCTTGGTATAGATAGTGTACCATTCCGGCATGGGTTTGCAAGAGGATTCCGCGGCGTGGCGGGCGGCACAAGCATTAGCGGACCAAGCGCGGTTGGCTCTCATTGAGTCGGTTAAGAGTGCCGCGGCGGGTGGGCTTAGTGAGTACGCCATTGCCAAAGAGGTTGCGGTTACCCGGGTGACCGTGAGGGCATGGTTAGGGAAGGGCAGGACATGACGGACACATTGTTTGCAGCTCCTCGGCGGCGCAAGGGCGCAACGGAGGCGTTACTAGATAAGACCCTTAGAGCGTGGCACCAAGAGGGTGTTCTCCAAGGTGACTCTCATGCGGCGGCGCGTGGCATCCTCCGGGATGCCGCCCGCAACGTTGACCGGGCGCGGGCGGACGTTGCGGATGGGACTATGACTCCATTGCAGGGGCAAAGAGTGCTTGCCATGTATGCGGAGCTCCTCACCACGTTTAGACCGGGAGAGGAGGCTCCGACTAATGACGCTATTGACGACCTCATTGCAAGCATTAGCGCAACCCCGGTTTGCGACTAAGCGCACCGAGGGTGTGCCTACTTTTGGCGGGCAGATTGCGGCGGTTGCGTCCGCTCTTGGTTGGGAGCTCTTGCCGTGGCAACGTTTGGTTGCGGACGTTGCGGGGGAGGTCAACCCGGATGGGTCTTGGCGTTATCCCACTGTCATTGTGACCACGCCCCGGCAGAGTGGGAAGTCCACACTTATTGGCTCCGTGCTTGCACATCGGGCGATTAGGCAACGTGACTCTTTGCATTGGTACACGGCGCAGGCGGGCAAGGACGCCAACGAGACTTGGCGGAAATGGGAATACAAGCTTGGTGAGGCTATGCCCGGGCGGTGGGCTATGCGTTACGCGCAAGGCACGGAGCGTGCCCACTTCACCGCGTCCAACGGGGTAATCCGCCCTTTTGCACCAACGCCCAAGAGCCTTCACGGGCAGCAATCGGACACCGTGGTCCTAGATGAATGTTGGGCCTATTCAACCGAGCAAGGGGAGCAACTCCTCCAAGCGGTCATTCCTACACAAGCTACTAGACCCCTAAGACAATTATGGATTATTTCCACGGCAGGGACGGAAAACTCCACTTGGTTTAGGTCTTGGATTAAGCGCGGGCGGGACGCGGTTGAAAACCCTGACGCGGGTATTGCCTATTTTGAGTGGTCCGCCCCGGACAACGCGGACCCGGAGGACCCGGAGGTTTGGCGCGAATTCCACCCCGGTTACCCCACCCTCATTGACGATAACGCCATGCGCTCGGCACTAGACCAATTTGGGTTTGATGGATTTTCACGCGGTTACCTCAATCGGTGGCCCACGGCGGCAGAGTCTTGGCGGGCCGGTTGGCCCATGCTTGCAAGCAATGAGGGAATCCCCGAGGGGCTGCCGGTGTTTCTTGCGGCGGATGCCTCGCTTAACCAACGTCATGCGTCTATTGGTGCGGCGGCTCTACTACCGGATGGGCGGGTTTCCGTTGAGGTTATTGACTCCCGTCCCGGGACGGCATGGTTGGCGGAGCGGCTCCAAGAGATAGCCCGCAAGCATCGGGCGGAGGTAATCATTGGCTCTAATGGCCCGCTTGCCTTTCTCATTGAGGAGCTCACGCGGGCAGGGGTGAGGGTTACCGCGTCCGGCACGGGCGATTATGCGGCAGCGGGTGACCGTTTCCGCACATTGGTTATGGAGCACCGGATTGCCCACCAATCGGACCCGCGGCTCAACATGGCGGTTGATGCTATTGACGTACATGCCGGGATTAACCGCGCCGTTTGGCGTAGGTCTCGGGGAGCGGGTGACGTTGATGTTTCCCCACTAATTGCGGTGTCTTTTGCAGCTTGGAAGGCAGCCACGCCACCGGCTAAACCGCAATTTATTAGATTGGATTCTTAAAATTGTAGGTCCCGCTATTAAATTACACCCATGGGATTTTGGGACCGAGCAACCGGCGTAATTGCCCAAGCGGAGGACAACGCGGTTATTGCACGCGCTGCCGCGCTTAAAGCTCCGGCCCCTGCCCCGCATGTAATGACCCCCGGCTTAGTTCCTTCATTCAATGATTTCCGGGAGTTTGCAGAACTTTCGGCAATGCAAATCCCCGCATTTACCCGCGGCTTGCGACTCATCACCGGCACGGTTGCCCAACTCCCGCTTGTGCAATGGCGTAGCGGGACACGGGTCTCCAATCCTTTCCTTACCCAACCGGAGCCCGACCGCACGGCTTGGGTGAGTATGCAGCGCACCGCCCGGGACCTAGTGCTCCACGCCCGCGCCTATTGGTTGGTCCTTGCCGTTGACGCGCAGGGTTACCCCGCCCGCGTCCGAGTGCTTGACGCCTCCAACGTTTCGGAAAGTCTTTCCAAGCGTGACCATGTAACCGTGGGGGAGCGGGACTACCCCGTTTCACACCCTGCCGGTCCGGGCACCTCGGTTGGCTCCGTGATTGTGTTCACCGGCTACAAGGATGGGGTCCTCACCATTGGGCGGGACGCGATTGACACCGCGCTTGCCATTGAGGACGCCGCCCGCAACATTGCCAACTCTCCTCTCCCGTCCGTTGTCCTTAAAAACAACGGCGCGGACCTTTCCCGGGATGAAGTCATTGGGCTCCTCACCGATTGGGAGGCGTCACGCCGGGAGCGTGCTACGGCTTACCTAAACTCCGTTATTTCCGCGGACGCTATGGGTTGGAATTCCGCGGAATTGCAGCTTGTGGAGGCCCGCAACATTTCCGCCGTGCAAATTGCCCGCCTACTTGGTCTAGACCCAATGTGGGTTGGGGCAGGCGTAGCGGGTTCCTCCATCACTTACGCCAACCGGGTTGACGCTCGCAAGGACCTCATTGACCTCACGCTCACGGACTACATGGTCCCCGTTGAGCAACGGCTCTCTATGCGCGATTGCACACCAACCGCCACGGACAACCGCGTCCGCTTTGATACCGGGGAATTCCTCCGCGCAAACATGACCGACCGCGCCGCGCTTGTGTCAACCCTCTTGCCTCTCGGTGTCATTGACATTGAAAAGGCTAAGTCAATCCTTGCCGATAACGGAGAGCTCTAATGCAGACAACGGACCTAGCACTCACCCTTTCAATCCGGGAAGAAACCCCCGCCGATGGAATCGCCGCAACGCTTGACGGCGTAGCGGTGCCGTATGGCACGGAGATTGACCTTGGGGGCGTGCGGGAAGTGTTCGCCGCGGAGTCTTTTGACCCGGCGGACGTTATTGGACGCCCGCTTTGTTGGCGACATGATGAGCCAATTGGCAAGATTACCGACGCCCGCAATGAGGACGGCGGACTCATTATTTCCGCACAAATTGCGGACACCACACTTGGACGGGACGCCGCCGCGCTTGTGCGCTCGGGTGCCGTTACCGGACTTTCCGTGGGCTTTGAGCCCGTGGAGGACGCATGGGACCGCGGCAAGACCATTGTCACCCGCACCAAGGCCCGGCTCCGTGAGCTATCGCTCACCCACCTACCCGCCTACGCCACCGCAGGCGTTGGCGCAATCCGAGAGGAAGAAACAACCATGTCCGTTGAGACCGTTGAGGAGACCCCGGCGGTCCCCTCAGATTTTGCTACCCGTGAGGACCTCATTGCCCTCCGTGACCGCGTGGCAAGCATTACCGTAGTAGAGCGCGAAGTTAAGACCCCAACAATTGAGGACTTTCTCCGTGAGGCAGGCAAGACCCTTGTCACCCGTGCATGGTCCAATGTGACCCTTGACGGCACGGCAAGCGACATCACGCCGCTACCGTCCGGCATTGCAAACTTTGTCAATGCAGGCCGCCCGCTTGTGTCTGCAATTGGCGTGAGCCCGCTTGCCGCCGAGGGCATGGATGCTGCATGGATGCTTGACAAGACCCCGCCAACCGTTTCCGTACAGAGCGGCGAAAAGACCGAGATTGCAAGCACCATTGCAGCCGGCGAACTTGTCAAGGCTCCCGTTGTCACCTACGCGGGTGGCAATGACGTTGCGCTGCAGTTTATTGCCCGTGCATCGGTTTGGGATTACGCACACCTCATGGAGCTTTACGCCCGTGAGTATGCACGCGCAACCAACGCCGCCGTTGCTACTTCAATGGCTGCCGCAACTCAGACAATGAGCGTGCCTAAGGCAGGCATTGACACCGCCGCCCTTGGTCGCTTGCTCGGCACCGCTGCCGCGCAGATTGTCACCGCAACCGGCAACGTGCCAAACGCTGCCGTCCTTGACCCGGGTCTTTTCTTTGAAATTGCAACGGTTTCGGGCAACGGTTACCCAATCGCAGGCGGCAACGTAGGCAATGCAGGACTCACGGGTCTTTCCTACTCCGCGTTTGGTCTTGACTTCATTTGCGACCCAACCCTCACCGGCGGTTACCTCTTTGACCGCTCGGCAATCGGAATCAAGGAAAACCCGGGTGCCCCGTTGAGCATCACCGCAAACGTGCCAAGCAAGCTCGGAATTGACTACGCGGTTTACGGATTCATGGCCCACAAGGTCCTTGTCCCTAACGGCATTGTCAAGGTTGTTAAGGCAGCGTCCTAACAACACTCAAACCCCCGGAGCGGCTTAGCCCCCGGGCCCCCCGGTGGCGGGACTTTTACTCCCGTTTGGGTCCCGCCACCACCTATCTAGAAAGGACGCGCCATGGCATGGGCCGATGTTGACCACGTTTCAACACACCTCGGCATCCCAACGGATGAACGCATGGTGCAATGCCTTGGCGCGTCCCTAGCTTTCTGCCACCGTGCCCGCCACGATTTGGCACCGGACACCCCCGTTAAGGCAGACATCCAACTTGCCGTTGTTCTCTATGCGGCTCTCCTCTACCGGGAGCGCACTACACCGATGGGCTTTGCAACGTATGAGGAGCTAGACACCTCCGTTGGAGACATTGGCGGAGCAATGACCAACATTTACCGACTACTAGGCACCCGCCGCCCGGTGGCGTTATGAGTGCCTCCACCGATTTTGACGCATGGGCAACGGAGCTTGGGCTTGCTCTCGGCATGAGAGTTACCCGGGACCCGGACCTAATCCACCCGCCTTGCGTATTCATTGACACCCCGAGCATTGAGGGGCGCACGCTCCACGCTACGCGCTACACCGTGCCGGTGTTTCTTGTCGCCATGGGCGTAGGGCGACAAGCGGGGGACTACCTCCTCGACAACGGGGACAAATTTCTTGCCGCTATCTCAGAGGCAAGCGCGGACCCCCGGGTCCTCACTATTGGGGACATTCCTTATCCGACTCTCCATGTATCCAAAAAAATCACCATTTCAAGGGAGCACTAACAATGGCAATCGTTGACTCACGGCAGGGAGTTGGAGTCCTCAAACTTGGGACAACCGACTACTCCGCTCAGATTAGTAACGTCCGACTCACCCCTAACCATGAGACCGAGGACGGCACCAAGACTCTTGGGTTTCCTCACCCGGCTCCGCTAGCAACCACGACTTGGACGCTTGCGGGCTCGGCAATCCAAGATTGGGAAAACGCTCAAGGTTTCGTCCGTTATTGCATTGACAACAACAACACGGAAACCCCGTTTGAGTGGACCCCCAACTCAAACAAGGCGTTTAAGGCAACCGGGCGTTGTCAGGTCCTTGCCGTTGAGCTTGGCGGCGACATTGACACCCAATCAACCACGGACTTTGAGTTTGCGGTTGTTGGCGTCATTGCTTGGGACTCAACCCCGGCAGCTAAGACCACCACGGGCAGCGGAACCGCTACCCCGTAACAACCAAAACCCAAATGGGAGGAAATAAATGTTTACGCAAGAAATGACCGTTGTTTACCGGGACGGGCGCACGGAAACCGTTGTTGCATCGCAGGCAGATATTAAGGCGTTTGAGCTTTGGGCCTTGCAACGCGGGATTTACGCCCGACCCGGTGGCACTCTCATGCAGGACGCACCCATTTTGTTTATGCGTGTCGCGGCATGGTCCGCAACATTCCGCGCAAGCGGGCAGCGCATTGACTTTGACACTTGGGACAACACCGTTACCGATGTTGAGCCCAAGGGGGACGCGGCGGTTGCGGACCCTTTCCCCGAGCCCACCCCGGGTGGGGAATCGGAGTTTTAGCGGCTGCCACGGGGATAGCCCCAAGCGTGCTTTGGAATGAGGACCCGCGGGACCTCGCAACACTCATGGAAGTCCTAGCGGAAAGAGCGAAGAAATAGAGAGGAGGGCGCGACCGTGGGAAGTAGGCAAGGCACTTGGCAAATGTACGCGGACGCGGATTCCCTTTATGACGTCCAAAAGACTCTTGCGTTAATTGCGTCCGAGGACCTCAACGTTGCCAAGAAAGAACTCCGGGCAGGCACCAAGCGCATTGCGGAGGAGCGGCTTATCCCCGCTCTGCAAATGGGCGCGAACTCCTCCGGTGTCCCTATTGCTCCGGCACTAGCGGCAACCGCAAGGGCTCGCACGGACCGCGTGGTCACCGTCCGCATTGGCACCACTAACCCCAAGCTCTCGGGGTTTAAGCGGGGCAAGGCAGGCAAGCGCGGAGGGCGTGAGCTCCTCAACCCGTCCGGGCGTCCCAACTCCAAGACACCCCAAAAGGCCTACTCCCAAAGCCAACGGACAACTCTTGCATTTGGCTCGGACCGTGGCCCGCATCCCTCAAACCCCGTGAACCATTACGGGGTGCCCCGCAATGACCGCGGGCATTGGGTCCTTCCCACCGTGACGGCAAACGGGACTTGGGAGTCCGTTGTCAACGGATACACCGACCTCCTCAACCAACTCCTCCGCGACTATGGAAAGTACCGCTAAAAATGGCAATGCCCGGAATCGTCATACAAATTGGCTCAGACACCAAGGACGCCATAGACGGAATTAACCGCGTCAACAAAGCCCTTGGCGACGATTCCGGCATGGCGAAATTTAAGAACGGGGTCCAATCCGCATTTGTCCCCGCTGCCGCTGCCCTTGGCGGTCTAGCTCTTGCCGCTTGGGACTTTTCCAAGGCCGCCATGGAGGACCAAAAGAGCGCGGCAATGTTGGCGCAATCTCTCACCAAGACCACGGGCGCAAGCAAGGCACAAATCGCCGCAACGGAGGATTGGATAACCGCCCAAGGTAAAGCCCTTGGAATCGCGGACGACAAGCTCCGCCCCGCAATGCAAACATTGGCAATGGCAACCGGTGACGTAGCCAAAGCCCAAAGCCTGGCCTCAACCGCAATGGATATTGCCGCAAGCCGGGGCGTAGATTTAGAGGCAGCGTCTAAGGCCATGGCGAAGGCAGCAACGGGCAATGTTGGTGCGCTTAAAAAGTTGGTGCCCGGTCTAGACGAGGCGGTCCTAAAGTCCGGCGACCTTGCCGCAATCCAAGCGGAGGTTGCCAAGAAAGTTGGAGGAGCTGCCGCTACCGCCGCGGATACCGCCGCGGGAAAAATGGAGCGTATGAGTCTTGCCATTGGTGAGGCTAAAGAGGGCATAGGCGCGGCACTCTTGCCGGTCATTGAGAAAGTCCTCCCGTACTTGCAAGGCATGGCGACATGGGCCCAAGAAAACTCAGACATTTTGTTTAAGCTCGGCGTTGTCGTTGCCGGTGTTGCCGGTGCGATTGTTGCCGCGAACATTGCAATTAAGATTTACGAGGGTGCAATGGCGGCGGTCAAGGTTGCCACCACGGTTTGGACCGGCGTCCAATGGCTACTTAACGCGGCACTCAACGCCAACCCCATTGGTCTTGTCGTCCTCGCAATCGCGGCGTTGGTCGCGGCTATCGTAATCATTTGGACCAAGACCGATTGGCTCCAAAAGGGTTTCACGATTGCATGGGCTGCAATCCAAACCGCGGTGGCTGCCGTAGTGGACTATTTCCAAAACACTCTTTGGCCCGTCCTTCAAACCGTTTTTGAGTGGATTAAGACCGGCATTGGTATTTACCTCACCCCATGGAAATTGGCGTTTGAGGGAATTAAGACCGTTGTTGGCCTCTTGGGGACCGCGTTCTCCGCCGCGTTTGACGTCATTAAGACCGCACTCCAAACCGCGTGGGATTTCATGGCCCCAATTTTTGAGCGCATTAAGGGAGCCATTGACACCGTAAAAGGCGGCTTGGACTTTATCGGCGGCATCGGTGGCGCAATCGGTGGGATTTTCGGCAAGTCCGCTCCCATGCCTGCCGCGCTTGGTGCCATAGACCCGCGCTCCCGTTCCTATGTGTCCGGGGGAGTGAGCCATAGCTCCGCACCACAAATTGTGATTAACGGAGCCATTGACCCCGTGGCAACCGCTAAGCAAATCAAACGCATTTTGGGCACCGGAAACATGCGGCTTGGTGTCGCGTGACGTTCACATTTTCCGTAAAGGTTGACGGCACCGACATTGCCGGGATTGTCCCGAGCGGTGAGGCGGAGATTGTCTACGGGCGGCAGAGTGTCACCGAGCAACCAACGCCAACGTCCGCCACGGTCACACTCATAACCAAGGACGCTTGGGACTTTACGCCGGACATGGCGGCGGCATACCCGGAGTTTTCACTTGGTGACCACTCCATGAGGTCCGGCTTTGTTGACACTTTCGAGGGCAACTATGAGGGGGCCAAGAGTCGCGTCACGCTCGGTGCCCCCGTGGTCATTGGAGCTCACACGCCCTCGGGTTTCGTTGACACCTTTGAGGAGTCCTACACCTCGGGCGCGGACTTCACCCGCTTTACCGGGCGCATTGTCGCCATTGACTATGAGCCGGACCGCATCCAACTAACGTGCATGTCCGCCATTGAGACCCTCACCCGGGTCAAGGTCACCCCTTTTGTTTGGCCCGAGGAGCCCGACATTGCCCGCGCCCTACGTATCGCCCCGGACATTTCCGCGGTGGGGTCCGCAACCGGGCGCATGGCAGCATTTGATGGGCAGGAGGCCACGGTTTATGCGCTCCTCCAATCTCTCGCACAAGACAATGACGCCATTGTCTACGCCACCCGGGACGGAGACATTCTTTACCGCACCCGCAATGACTCCACTTCCCACCACACGTTGCCCCCGGCAATCACACTCCTAGAACCATTGGCAATGACCGCGGAGCTTGGACTCATTGTTAACTCTGTCTCCGTTGAGTATGGGGAGGAAGGCTCCCGGTCCGCCGTGGGAATTGAGGATCCACACTCAATTACGGCTTTTGGAAAAATTGAGTCCACGGTGTCTACCGGGTTAGCGCGTGCCGTTGACGCCAACAACCTTGCGGACACAATTCTTGACCGTTTCGCGCTGCCCCATTGGTCTATGCCGTCCGCCGTGGTTGACATGTATTTTGCGACCAACCCGGAGCGGGCACAAATGGCAAGTATTGACTTGCGGGACACGGTAACCCTGCCCCAACTCCTCCCCGGCTCCCCGCTCCACGCTTACACCTCCGAGGTCCTCGGAATCACGGAGTCTCTCGCCGTTGACCATTGGACCCTCACATTGCACCTCTCCGCCGCTGCCGCACCAATCACTAGGAGCACCACGCCATGACCTTTACCGCCGGGTCCTCGGGACACCTCAAAGCCCATAACGATTTGAGAGCCGCCGTACTCACGGAGGCGGCACGATTTGGGCTCACTCCTCCCAACCTTGCGGGGCCATTTGTCGGCGGGGAGCCCAATCACATTGGGGCTCACAATGACGTTGCCGCCGCCATTAGAGCCATTGCCACCGCGGGCGGCATTGACATTGACGCCAATTTTTCTCTCCTCGGGCAGACATTCCCGGACACCGCTCACCTCGGGGACCCGGGCCACCCCTCGGACCATGACCTCTTGTGGGACGCCGTTGAGCTCCTCCGGCTCTCCCCGGCGTGGAATGACGCCACGGGCGGCACGGTCACCGAGGTAGACAATTACAACGGCACGGGCGAAAAGTGGCGCGTCCACACCTTCACCGGTAACGACAACTTCACCATTAGCCAAGCCGCGCAACCGTTTCGGGTCCTATGCGTTGGCGGCGGGCACAACGGCGGTGGCGGTGGCGGCGGGCAAGGCGGCGGATGGTCCGGCGGCGGCGGCGCAGGCGGCAAAGTCCTCGACATCGTTACGGCACTCTCCGCCGGTGCAAATGCGGTGATTGTCGGCGGCGGCGGCGGCGGCGTGAGTTCTATTGGCTCGGCGTCATCGGCTAACGGAATCTCCGGCGGCGCAGGTGGCAGCGCGTCCTCACCCGATAACGGCATCCACCCCGGAGCCGGTGGCACGGGTCCGTCTAGCGACATCACCGGCACACCGACGAAGTACGCCGGAGGCGGCGGCGGCGGTGGATGGCATTTAGACGGATGGGGGACCCCACCCGCAGGCGGCGGCGGCGGTCAAAGAGGCGGCGGCAACGGAGGGCAAGGTGACACTCAGGAATGGGGCGCGAATGGTTGGCCCGTGCCACAAGGCGGAGCAGGCGCAGCCAATACAGGCGGCGGCGGCGGAGGCGGCGGATGTGGCAATAACCGCGGCGGCGGCGCAGGCGGCGCAGGCGGCTCGGGAACTGTCCTAGTTGCCTACCGGATTGGCTAACCCGTGGATTGCATTTGCCCCGCCCGCGATTTGCTCCACCAAGAATGTCCAAACAATTGCCTAGTCCGATGGGCAACCGAAAAAGGAAAACAACATGAGTGAGCCCACGCTAGATGAATGGGAAAACGGCACGGTTTATGACATTGACCCGGGCAATTTCCTTGACGTTCCAGGAGAGGACCCGGAGGAGGAGACCAATGAGGGATAACGTCAACGCCGTAATTGCATGGTCACGGGCAGAAATGCACGCGCCCTCCCGCGATTGGTCCGGCATGTGCCAATCCCATTGCCGCTCCGCTTACGGGGTGCCCGCGTGGAGTGACTCCGCGCTTCACGCTTGGGGCAAGATTCCCCCGCACCATAAGCACGCCGGGGGAGACCCCGCGGACGCGCCCCGCGGCGCAATCCTCTATTACTCCGGGGGCAAGTATGGTCACGCCGCTCTTGCCATTGGTAATGACGGCAAGAATTGTCTTTCCAATGACTACGCCCACCGGGGCAAAATCGGGCTTGCCCCGCGGACTTTCCCGCGGTGGGGTTTGCATTACCTCGGTTGGTCCTCTTGGACTCCCTCGGGTGAGCTCCACCTATGAAACCCACCGACGTCCTAGCACTCACCGCGCTTGTCTTTGTGTGTCTCATGGGCTCCGCCGGTCTTGTCTCCGCGTCACAAGGACGCAACGACGGGACCGCATGGCCCGTAATCTCCGCCCTTGGCGCGGCTCTCATTGCCGGTGCGCTCGGAATCGTGGCGGGACGCAATAGCAAGAATGACCCCCCGGAGTAACACGACACACCGAGCAACATGCGGTTATGCGAATAAAACCGAAAACATGTGATTAACTATCCCCAACAACACGGGAGAGGGAGCGCACCACTAGAAAACCGAAACGCCGATAATGTGCATTACGGGGAAACCCTCCACGGTGTAAGCAATCGGCCTAGGCTTTAAGGTGCCGCTCCTCATCCCTTCAAATGGGAGTGAGGAAAAGCTAGTGATACCAACACAAGTGTTAACAATTGCGGGACCATTCCGCGACAACCGCCGCGGTTCAATCGTGGTGCAATCTGACGCCGGAGACATGGCGGAGATTGTCATAACCTTGCCACCGGGCAAAGACCTGCCGGGGCAGACCACGCGCATAGTGGTCGCGGGGGAGCACCTCAAAGAGCTCCGCAAGGAACTTGGTAAGGCGGTCATTAAGCCTAAGAGCGTCCGGGCGGTGGCCTAAATGTCAGACGCACTATTTGAGGCCCCAACCCCATGCCCCGCTTGTGGACGTCCAATGGACTCTAGCGGTTGCGCATGGTGCGACCCGGTTGACGAAACTTGGGTAACCGTGGCGGGACCAACCGCACCGCATGAGCACACAATGCCCGTGAGCCAATGCCCTTGGTGCAAGGAATTAGCCGGAGCAACCGCCGCGGTTAAGGGCGGCAAAGCTGCCACCGACGCGGACACGGAATTTGCCCAACAAGTCACCAAAGCCCTTGCCGTGGTCCGAAACCGCCGCGTCCCTTTCTCGGCCCCTGACGTTAGAGCCGTCCTAGATGAATGGGGCGTAAAAATCACCCGTCCCAATGCCATTGGTGCCGCGTTTCGCTCCGCCGCCCGCGCCGGTCTCATTGTTAAGACCGGGCGGTTAGTGGACTCAACAATCAAAGTGCAGCACGGGCACTCTCACCCGGAATGGGTTTCAGCATGAGCCCCCGCTACATGCCACCGAGCATGTCCCGCAAGGTAGCTCTATTGGTGGCAATGGAAGATTCTTGGTGCCCCGGTGAGGCGCACGCGGTAATTGCCGATGACGGCAAGCATTGCCCACGTTGCGGGCTTTGCCTTTCTGACTATGTAGCGACTTTCCGAGATGCAGCACTCCCAATGGGGGTGTCCGCATGACCGAAATAGCGCAATTTGCAATTGGTTTCGCAATCCTCGGCTTTGTTGCTTATGCAGCTCACGCCTACACCAAGGACCGCGTTGAGCGTGCCCTTGGCGGGCACATTGCGGACCTACGCCGCGCAACTATGGCAACCCGGGCAAGCAATGAGCGTTTGATTGCAGAAAATCGCCGCCTACGCGCTTGCCTTAATAAGGCCACCGTATTTGAGCCCGAGCTACCGGAGTGGCTCAATGACTAGCGGATACATACGGGTCCCAACGGCAGAGACCTATGCAAAAGAGCCCTATACGGAGCGGCAGCGGCTTTACGCCGCTCTCAAAGCCCTCTTGGGGGAATACGCGGTTACCGAAATAGACCGCACCTAGACCGGGTGTGGCGGGCCCAAAGTGCATTGGGAAGTGCAAGCCCGCCACCCCGACCAAATCAAAAACATTGGCCCCCCATGGCAGGAATTGGGCGATTACCGGGAGCGAGATACCCGGGCAAGGGTGGCCCCGACACCGACAAGAAAAGGGGCGGTGAGGGGCAACCACCTAAGACTTGTCCAAACCCGAGAGAGATACGGGACCCGCGGTTAAGGCATAACCGGGCGCGGGGTGGTGCAGAGCCACGGGGAAACCTTCCTGCCTCTTATTACCGTTCATGCGGGCTCACGCCCGACCCAACAAAGCGACCGACCGACCGACCGACCGACCGCGGATTAAGTGGGACTCCCCTCAATCGGGGGGGGTCCCATGCCCGCTCCCTCACTCACTCACTCACTCCCACGGATTAAGGAGGTTGTCACTAATGGACAACACACCAAGAAAGTGCCGCAAGGCAAGCAAGTGCCGAACATGCAGAAAGGACCTACGGGTCAACCAACTAATGAGATTCATGCCGCTTAACGCTAAGCCCGGAAAAGTTGAGTATTGGGTCCATGCGGAGTGTGCAGAATGAAACAAAACGTAGACAAAGCAACCTACACATTTCTCCCAATGTGTGATTGTGGTTGGCGTGGAGCAATTGCCACAAGTAGAGAGAACGCTTGGAAGGCAGCTCATAAGCACGCGCTCAATGAACACCCCGGCACATTGAGTGAAACTAATTGGACCTACCGCTTACGGGGTAGGGGATGACCAAGGGCAAAGACAAGTGGGGCGGGCGGCGTGCAACCGAGATGGGGAAGTTGGTACGCGCTACCTATGGAGAAACGTGTTGGTTATGCGGGGTATGGATTAGGCCCGGGCAATTCTCCGTTGACCATGTATTACCAAAGTCAACGCACCCGCAACTTATGTGGGAGCTCACAAACATGAGACCCGCACACCTTAGGTGCAACAAGAAACGTGGGACCAAGACACCAACACCAATGGCACCACTACCAAAACCAAGTAGGGATTGGTAAAAGAAAAAACGAAATAAAAATAAAAAAATAAATAAAAAAATAGAAAAATGTTTTTTTGAAAATAAGCGCGGTGAC
>Ga0208974_1000645_pt1 | contig 14261 bp, 7 predicted proteins | sample GreLakmeER15MSRF_FD_187699 | JGI IMG/M metagenome (GOLD analysis project Ga0208974, IMG submission 187699) | Freshwater lentic microbial communities from great Laurentian Lakes, MI, USA - Great Lakes metaG ER15MSRF (SPAdes) | ecosystem: Environmental > Aquatic > Freshwater > Lake | place: Great...
CTTAAGCGGCTAAGCCAAGCGGCTCACAGCAGTGGGTTGCCCCCAGTACATCTTGTCCGCGTCCATCCGCGTGCGGCCCAGAATTTCGCCAAAGAAGAAGACGAACGACACGGTCGCCAACACGCCCGCAATCGTGTAAATGACGGGGCGCATGGCAGGCATCGTGTCTTGCACCGCCATGATGCCTATTAGCAGGAACGAAACAATCACGGCCAGCTGCAGCACCACCTTGATGACGGACGTGGAGACCTTGGTCTCGCGGTCATACAGGCGCTGCGCATTTTTGGCGTCCGTCACAGCCTTGTTAATCTGGTAAGTGCTGTTCTCAAAGTAGTTGCGCTCCTTGCTCGTGTTGTAGTTGAGCTCGTTGTACAGCTGGTTATTTTTCAGGGCCATCGCAATATCAATGGTGTAGCGGTAGTAGGTGCGCAGCTCTTCCAGAATCAGCAAGTTGACCAGCTTGGAGTAGTTCACCATGTCCGTATCACTCAATGTGGTCAAGTTAGTGAGCAGAGGCCCGGTCGCGGAGAAGCCCTTACCATCGACGAAGCCCTCGGCATACGGGTCGATGCGGCGCACAATGGTGACGAGTACCAATGCGATTATAACAACCAGTGCCGCGATGCCGCCCGCAATCTTCATGCGTGTTGCGAACTCGAACGGCAGCATCATCACCACCAAAATACCAACCGCAAACATAATCGAAAACGTCAGCGCAATCGTCTTGATTTTCTTTGCGTAGGCCGCACTTGCGCGTTCCGCATCAATTCGCGCGAGTTGGTTAGTGAGGTACCGCTTCTTTGAGTCAATCTCGTTGCTTAGGGTCGCGAGGCGCGAGGTGTTCTCCTTGTATTGCTTGACATTGCGGGTAATGACGTCCATAACGGTGTTGTTCACATTGTCCGCATTGTAACTCCCAGCAGGGTTGATGCGCGAATTCTCGTACTTGATGTTCATTTGTTGCAGCTTGTTGTAGAAGTAAAACGCAATTTGCGCTGCTTGGTTGGCGTTTGCCTTTTGGGCAGTAGTGCCCTGCAGCTTCTTTTGTTCAAAGATGCTCATAAAGAGCCAAACGTGGGCCACAATGTATGTACCGAGCAGGACGCGGCGCAGAACAAAGAGGTCTTGTGTCGTTGGCTCGAGCGTCCGCACAAACTTGAGAAGCGAATTCGATTGGTTGAGCAAGGTGGTGCGTCTTGTAGCGTCCGCGCCAGTATACTGAGTTGCATCATTGAAGATGCGCGCAACTCGCTTGGTGCTACCATTTATCGTTACTTGTCTTGTGGCCATGTCGTAAATGCGGTAGTAGCCCGGGTCGGGGAGGGTCTTAGCATTGCCTTTAGCGTCCATAACACTCACGAGATTCTGAAAGATGTCATCATCGAGCAGCTGGTAGGCAATCTTGATTTCGCGGAGTTGCTCGGCTAGAATGCGAAACCCCGAGTACCTTGCATTCGTCCCATTCACGTACAAGAAATCGTACACATTCACCTCAGAGCGCATGATGTTTTCAGCTGCGCCAGCGCCAATGTCGGTCAAGTTGCCCGCTGTGAGGTTGACATACCCTGGGGCAACGCCTTCGGCGATAGTAGCTCCGTTTTGCCAGTAAACATTCGTAAGAGGGTTCAACGATTGATAAATGCTGGTATCGCTTGCTCCACGACTCGTGGTAAATGGCTCGGCATAGATGCGCTTGAATTGTGCAAAATCAATGACCGATGCAAGAAGCGCCCCATTGTCTACATGCAGAGCGTCCAAGTTTGCTTTGACACCCGACGACATCTTGGGGAGCTTTTGCATGTTTTGGAGCAAATCGGGGTAAGATTGGCCTTCATACGTGTTAATGTGCGAATTGAACAACAATGCAAGCGTGGCAAGCAAATCCGTGCGCACGGCCGCCTCGTCCGTAGCGACTGCTGCATTCGTATCAGTATATGTTGCCCCTATCAGCGTTGGCATATCTTCAACACGACTCTATTCAAATCATCACAAAAAGAATTACACCATCCACGTTCAACTTCACACACAACATCTATAATAGTAGTAGACCCCCGAGTTTTCGTTCGTGCGCGTGATTTTTACGACGTCCCCGTGCTTGAGGCCGAGCCAACGCGCCATAATATCGGTCCTCGAAATGGACGGTAGCTGGCTCTTGGAACGCAGCTGGTACTCTTGGAGCACCCCGCGCACCTCCGCGTCGCTCATCTTTTCGTGCTTGGGCACAAGGACGTGCTTGGAGGGGTTGTACTGCAGCTCCCCGAGGGTGAAATACTGAAGGGACGCACCTAGCTTTTGGAACTCCTTGTCGCGCTCCGCCACCATCTGCATGACCTGCGAAGCCGGCGTGTCGCCGAATATCAACATGAAAGCGCGCGCGCCGTGCTCCTCGACAAACTCGGGCGGGTTCTTCAAGTGCGCCATCACCGACTTCTTGTCCTTTGCCGTCATCAGCTCCTTTGTCAGTGCGAAGAACACGCTCGTGCGGTCGGACTCGAACTTTTTGTTGGTCGTACGAATCTCGTTCAGCTCGTCCTCCTCTTGCTCCTCCGGCCACTCGGACACATCGTCCCCGCGCGCCACCAGCAGCTCCCGCAAGTTGCGCATTGCGCGCTGCACTTGTAAATCCATGTTGTGGTTATATGCACGGACTCTATCTTCTTCTTAGGTCCTTTTTTCTTGGATGGGGTCGGGGTGCTAGCTTCGCAACCTCCAACGCCGCCTCGCTATCGCTGAGGCTAGCAAGCTCGCGTGGGCTTGGAAGTTTTTTTACGTTAACTTTTGTATGCAGCCTCGCTTTGCTCGGGTTGCGCGTCACAATAGTTTGCGTGCGTCCTTACACGGTCTGGTAAGGGTCGCGCGTTAAATTGCGGTGTCGAAAGGAATGATGAGCCGACTATAGCAAAGCAAGCCAACTTACATTGCCAATGCTTTCAAACTCGCGATTCAAGCGATTGCGGCACAACTTGTACGCGGGATTGCAAAATGCTTCCACGATTGCTCTCTGTATTGTGCGTGCTGCAATAATGCGCCGTATGGTCATCTCGACTTCTTGAGTGGGCAAAGTTAGCAAGTGCTCTTGGTATGGCCTCACAAAGCTGTCGTCCCATTCATGATTGGGGTTGGCTTGAACAATGTCCCAAGTGATATTTGGATGGTAAGTTAATGCGTAAAAGTCCCAATTCTTATCAAGGTTCGCCTGTACGATTTCCCAAGTTATATTTGGATTTTGACTTACATCCCGCCAACTCCATGGCTTTTCCGGGTGCGTTTGAACGATTTCCCACGTTACACACTGATTTTTACTCAGAGCACTCCATTCCCATGGCTCATCCGGATTGGCTTGGACAATGTCCCATGTTATGTTATCATTATAGCTCAAAGATTCCCAATCCCATGGCAAAACAGGGTTGGGATGGAGATTTCTATTAATATCCGTTACTTTTCCAAATAAGCAAAAGCAGTACCAGTTCCACTTGACGTCGTGACGAGGATAATGAACATTTGTATCTAATATATGAACTTGCACCAGGTCCCATGTAAGATTTGGATTCATGTATAATGTTTCCCCCGACCATGGTAGTTCTGGGTTTGCTAGGACAACGTCCCATGTTATGCTCGTGTGCTTACTTATCCATTGCCAATTCCATGGTACCTCAGGGTTTGCTTTAATGATATCCAATGTTACATTAGTATGTACACTAAGAGCAGTCCAATTCCACAATGGCAACTCTGGGTTTGCTAGCACACAATCTATTGACATATTTGGGTTTGAGCACATGTTATACCAACACCATTGCTTATCATTGTTAGCTTGTATAATCTCCCATGTAATGAGCGAACTTTGGCTCAACTGCATCCAATTCCATGGAATGGACGCGTCATTGAGTTTGTGTATAATCCAGTCATGCTGCGCTCTTTCTACGGCCTTTGCAAGTGACATTGCTTCTCAAACAATTTAATTCTAAATGCAATTGCCTTTATACCAAATTGCTATTGCTGCAAAAAAAAGTTCGCAAACGGCACGATTTGAACGTGCGCTCCCATAGGGAAATGCCTTAGCAAGGCACCGCTTTAGACCACTCAGCCACGTTTGCTTACAATGTGCATATTATTTAAATTCATCATTACAAACGCGCTTTATACTTGCTCTCCATTCGGGCCATGAGAGAGTCACGCTCAGCGCACCCCTTTTCGAATGCGCTCGGTTCAATCACGCTCTGTACTAAGTTGTAATCGCACCACAACGGTGCGAACTCGCTAGTGTTGTGTTCGATGTACTTGGCACACGCGCATGTAAGGGCTTTGTTGTAACTGATGCCCTCTTTATGAGAGACGCGCGTCTTAAGGAGGGACGACGTGCACGCAATCGACAACGGCAACTTCGGCAAAATCTCCGAAGACGGCTTGTATGCGACTTCCGGATTGTCTCCAAGCACGCCTGGCGCAATATTGCCCACCATTTCATTTTTCTCAAAGAAGGCGGCGATATCTTCAAACTTTGACTGGCGCGCGGTCTCCGATGTGCTCTGGCTCCGTCCCGCACCGTGCCCCGCGAATACAACCCCGTCCCCCGCATCAAACACGGGCATATAATCTAGCTCCGTCGCCTCTCGGAGCGAAGCCTCGCGCCATGCGCACGCTGCATCGACAAGCGTAAATACCACACACCCCTCGCCCGCCCTCAGAGCTACGATGCCCGCGGACCCGCGACAGTCAATAGCAATGGCCCCTTTCGAGAGCACGTACATGACCGTCTTTTCCGTATCGTTCACGAACGCTTTCAGACCATTGTGCGTGAGACCACCAAGGAGTCCGAGAATGGCGCTGCGATTGGTGCATTGACTCACGGCCGGTGCAAAAATTGCAGACTCCTCCATCGCGCTCTTGAGAGCCTTGGCCGAGGTTTCGAGACCGAGGTCGTCGAGCACCGCAATCGCACAGATGACCCGATTCAGCTTTGCAAACTTGTTCAGGGCATCGTAGGCCTTTGTATAAAACTCTGCAAGCTTCCCGGTCGCAATCTCAAAACCATCGTGGGTCGCTCGGCACGCATCTGCAATCGCCTTGTAAACCATGGCCCCTAGCGCGCGCGAGCCCGAGTGCACAACGACCCAATACTTGCCGCAATCGTCGACGGCGAGCTCCATGAAGTGATTGCCCGAAGAACCAAGGCTCTGTGCGAACTTGCCAATGTACGTAAGCACACCCTCACGTCCGTAATCAATACCAATAGCATCTAGCACATACTTCATGTCATCTAGCCACGGCTCCAACTCGCCATCCTCGTAAAACTCAACGGCCTCTTTCAAATATCTCGAAGTCGAAAGGCCTTGCTCCGCTGTCTTGCCTCGCTTTAAAGACCGGCGCATGCACGCGAGTACGTAAGAATGGTACTCCGTGCTATGCGTGTCCATCAAATGCACCCCTTGCTTATCAACAAAAGGCACGAGCGTGAGGCCGCAACCGATGTCGCCCGATACCAGATTCACGGGAATGCGCTCGTTATCAAAGCACAAAACGAGCCCAACCATTACCGTCCCCGCGCGGTGGCCATCTGCTTGTAAGCGAGCAATCGACCCATGTGGGGCCATGCGCGCGACAATGTGGCAAAGCACGCTCAAATCAACGTCACTTAGCACAATCTTGGATTCGAGAGTCCACGACGAGTTGCTCAAGTGGTCGTAAATCTTGTAACGCGCGAACGCGCCCACGCTGTCGCTATCGCACTCTTTCTCAACGACAAGCCCGTCTACGTCGAACGGCCTTTCCTTTGAGTGTACGTGTGAGTTTGCATATGTCTCCGGAGCGTAGCCTAGGTTTTTCAAGAGCGTCTCGCAAGTAGGCTTCATTGTGGAATGTACATAAGTCATGTCGCTTTAAGCAATAGACTTCAACACAAAAATAATAAGACACCCCCGCTACTCCTCGTCGCTGTCTTCGTCGCCCTCCTCCTTGAGGCGCAACTTTCGCCATCCGCGCGCATCGTAATGCCCGTAGAGCTTCTCGAAGTACGCGCGCAACTGGTTCTTGTCGGGCATGCGCTTCCCCTTGGCCACGCTCGCATTCGACCAAGAACGGAACTCGGCGAAGATGGCATTGATTTGCAAGCGCGTGTTGGGGTCGTCGCACTCCTCGATGCGCTCGTCCGCAAACTGTCCAATGACGTCGTTGTTCTTTTTGTAGCTCTCGGTCGCGATGCGCACCTCCATCGGCTCCTTGATGGCCTTGGGCTCCGTGCCCTTGTGGTGCTCTATCAGCATCGCAATGAACACGTCGGCCCACCGCTCGAACTTGTCGGAGAGCTCCTGGTCAATCGGGAACTCGTGCGGCTTGGTCGGGTCCGGGTTCTCACAGAACTTCGACTTGAACTCAATCACGCGAATGCGGCGCCACGTGCCCCCGTCGTCTCCCGGCACCTCCGGCAGCTCATTGCACGTCATAATCATCTTGAACTGCGGCCGGAACTCAATCGGCTCTTTGAACAAGCCGCGCGCCTGAATGATATCCCCGCCCGACAGCTCCTTCATCAAGCCCGTGTTCAGCTTCTCTGCTTCCCCCGGCTCCTGCATGACCGCGACGCGCCGCCCCTTCGTGCGCTCCAGCTCCGACTGCGCCGAGTTCGAAGCCACGCGCTTTTGCGTGAGCAGAGCAATGGGCAGGATGCAGTAGTATTCCCCGAGCGATTTTTGCACGAGCTCTAAAGTCCGCGATTTCGCATTCGACCCGCTGCCCGTGAACACGTAGAACTTCTCTTGCCGAATGCCGCCGTCGATAAGCAGAATCAGCAAGTCCCGGAAATATTTGCACACGCTCGGATTGGTAAAGACCTGACGAAAGTAGAGGTCGATTTCCTTGGCCTCCAAGCACTCGGGGTCAAACGGGTGGTAGTAGCGCCCCGTGCAGAACGAGATGTAGTCGTCCGGCGACCCCCCGCGGAACTCGTGCATCCGCAGGTCGTACACGCCGTTCTCGAACCCGAGCAAGTGCGTGTGGTTGTCGAGCAGCTCCTCGAACTTTTCGTCCGCAAACAACCCTTTGCACTCCTCCATCACCGACTTCTTGTAGCCCGATTTTTTCAGGTTCCACGCAATCGACATCATCTGCGAGTGTTGCTTCATCAACAAGTCCTTCGCTTGCTCCTGCTGCTGGAGCGTCGCCCGGTGCGAGTGAAAGTTTGCGCGCTTGATGAACTCCGAGCACACGCGATTGCTGAGCTCCATGCGCAACTTGAGCCCCTCGCGCGTGCGGCTCCACCTGTGCTTGTGCTTCGTGAAAACATACCACGTGTCCTTGGCCGTGAACCGATACTCGTCTTTGAAAATGGCGTACACCACGCGCGCGACATCATAGTGCGCCTGGTCATTGGTGCACTTGTCAATGAGCGAGACCACATTGCTTTCGAGAATGTCGTTGTAGCGCTGGTCGTTGTCGAGCTTCGCCCACCACCGCAGCGTCCCCATGCCGAGAGTGTCAATGCGCATCGTGTCCCATAGCTTTTCGCACTGGCCGCTGATGTATTTGCTGCTGAGTTTGCTAAAGTCCGTCCACGCGTCAATCAACCGATAGTCGATGTTCCGCAGCGTCCACCCGAGCTTAATCCACTCCTCGTAGCTCTCGGCGCGGTGTTGCGACAAGCACTCGACGACCAGCTGGCGCGCAAGATGCAGCTCCTCGTCGTTCGTGTAGTTCTTAGTGTGGTTGATGCTCTTGCCGAAGATTTGAGTGTGGAGCTTGGTCTTGCGCCGCTCGTCCATCGTCGGGAGCACGCACCGCACGTACTCGTCGAGCTCCAACTGCTTCGGCGGATGTAGCGGCGTGACAGTCGCACCAAGCGGCCGCATGCTGAAGAGCTCGACGAAGTTCAGCTGCATCTCGGCGGTGATATCCGGCGGCGTGATGTCCACGATTGTGCAACCGCCACCGACCTCTCTATTGACATCGGCACCATCATCAACCTCGTTTACTTCGCCAACCAACATTCGCGACACCCGGTACGGCTCGCAATCCGGCTTGGTGGAACCATACATCTGCCACGCATTGCGGTCGATGATGGCGACGTCCACCACGTCCTCGTACAAGTTCACGAGCGGAATGCCCGAGAAGATTTCCTTCGACCGGTCGAGTATTTTCTTACGCACCCAATGCTGGAATGCGGGTCCGGTTACCAAGTGCGGCCACACGATGTGAATGCCGTCCTTCATCTTCCCCCGGTAGTTGACGGGCCGCGACTTCTCCATCACGTACGCGATGAAGTGCTCCGGCGGTGCGTCCAAGTATTCGTGCAATATGTCAAAGTATGCGCCCACGATGCGCTCCACGTGCTCGGTCGTGTACGCCCGCTCCATCGGCGTCCCGTCAAGTGGGAGCACAAAGCGGAAGTCCAGGTCCGCGCGCATCGGGCTCGGGTTCGTGGGTTTTTCAGTAAGATGGAGCGAGACGCCGCTAACCATGGCGCGCTTGTAGGCCGCAAAGAAACCGGGCCTTTGCTCCTCGCTTACAAACATGCTCAGGCGCGGATTCCCTATGCTTGTGTGTGTATATCCTTGGCCTTTCTCTGACCTGTACCGGTAGATAAATCGCGAAATGTCTTCCATTTTGACGATGTTTTCTTCCGGCTCAAACAGAGGGCCCCCTGAACTTCTATGGCGACTTCTTTTTTAAGTCCTAGTGCGTTTGTCCTTTTTTGTAGGGGTTGTTACTGGCCCCGTAACGATTTAGCCCCATTCGCGCCAAAATTTGCATCACCGTAAGGCGCACAAACAAACGCACTTCTCTCTTACATAAAAGTAATAGAGGGCGCTCCCACACATGTCGCCATCCGCCGAGGGCTCGCTCGTTTGCTCACCGTCCGGAGAAGCCAATTACAAGAAGTACAAGTCGTGCTTTTCTCCCGAGGCCATTGGTGAGCTCGTGCGCATGTGGAACGCAAAACACCCATCTGCCCAAATTCCCATTGGCGGCAATGCGCAGATGCTACGCGAGTTGCGGAAGCGCATGCGCAAAGAACTCGCGGCCGCGAACAAAAGCGTGAGCCAAGGCGTCGAAACGGACTTGGCGGCTGTCGAGCACCTGAATGCGTCCCACACACCGAGCGTTGCGCAAAGCTTGCGTCCAAGTAAGCCGCGCGAGTGGAAGTCAAAGCCGCACGAGTGGCTGGACAACTTCAACATAGACGCGGTCATGTCGCAGTACAACCTCATGAAAGAGTTCGAATACAAGTTCTTGGGGGTGTTCCCCGTCGACTTTGCGGAGCCAATGGGCCCATCGGGCGAGTGCTACACGCCGCAAATGTGTGCGCTCAACTTGCGCGACGACTTGCTCGCAAAGGGCTTCAAGTACACGGGCTTTGTGATTAACTTGGACCGCCACGATGAGCCGGGGTCGCATTGGACGAGCATCTTTGCCGTGTTGGACCCCGCGCTCCCCTCGTATGGCGCATACTACTATGATAGCATTGGCCGACAGTGGCCCCCCGAAATCGAGCGCTATCTGAGCACGTGGAAGCGGCAGATGGATGCCCTGCACCCCAAGCAAAAGTTCCGACTAGATTGGTCGCGCGTCTCTCACCAGCGCGCCAACACCGAGTGCGGGATGTTCAGCATGCTCTTTCAAATCTTGTGGATAGAGCGGCTCAAGTTCGACACGAAGCGCACGAAGCAAGAGGAGCGCGCGGCAAAGAAGCTCATAAAGAGCGGCAAGCTGCCAGAGGGCGCAAAGCGCATACTCGAGGACAAGTCGCCCGCTTCGTTCGAGATGATAACGAGTATGCCTATAAAGGACGTGAATGCCTTTTACTTGCGGGACACGCTTTTTCGTGGTGCGGGGTTGCGCCCCCGCGCGTCGCCCCGAACTTCTAGAGAGGGAGGCAAAGGGAACGCCCGCAAGTCAAGGGCTTCTAATTAGTTTCGTGCATCAAGTATTATCCGTGGTGCGACTTAAAGGAAGGTGTTGCCACCGAATGGTATGTCGACAATGACCTTCACGCAAGAAGCCTTGCAGCGTGTGTCTAGTGCCTTGCAAAGCTACTACAAAGACAAGCACAATACAGACATCAGTCAAGCTGTGGGTCACGATGTCTTTCGCATGATTCTTATGCAAGCTGTAAAAACAGTGACAGCCGCGACGCCAAATGCGGCTCTAGACGTGCTCAGTCGGGGTGTCTTGCAAGAAGCGCGCTCGCTTTTGACGCGTCTAGGACCGGTAAAACCGCAGTTTGAACAGGTAGAGCCGCAGCAAGTGATAGCACAACAACAGCAGCAGTATCAGACGCAGGAGCCTATGTTTGATTTGCAGCAACAGCAGCAGGCAACAGACCCTGACCAAGATTTCAACGACCGTTTGCAGTCATTAGAGACTCAGCGGCGTGTCGTCGGACAGGCTGTACTTCCGCAAGTGAATGCAACAACAAGTGCTGTGGTTGTGGCAGGTCCGACGGCTCCCGCGCCCAATTATTCCGCTCAGGCCTTCACACCAATCGTGATTCCCGCACATGAAAAGCGCGGGCGCATTCTTCCCATTTCGAGTTTGTCACGCGCCTTTGTCTATCAGCCCGAACGCGCGATGTTTACGTGGCCCGGGCCGCTTCCGCCCATGAAAGACGCATCGCACGTGGCGGTAGCCGCGGTTCAGACGCCGGCCTTTGTCGCGTCCCTCACGCCCTACATCACCGTGCGCATCATCGGGGTCGGGGAAGCGATGTCACAGTGCGTGCTCTTGCCAAGTAACACCGGTGCAACGTGGGCAACTTGGATGCCGTGCAGCCCCGCGACCCGATTCATTCGGCCCGTTCCGACTCCTTGGACGCTTGAACTATTAGACGCGCGCGGCGACCGTTTGGCCCTAGGCGAAGATAATAAAACGGGACGCGTGAATATGCAGAATCAGAGAATAGAGCTCAGTGATGACGCATGGACCGCATTCTCTCTTGGAGACTTGGTGTATGTTGAAAGTGGAGCGCGCTCTCAAAGAGCACGCGTAACCGGCCAAAAAGAAATGGTGTTGTCAAAGACATTTCAAGGGCAAATAGCATCAAGCGAAGACGTGCCGCTCATGAACGAAACGCGACAGTGGACGCTGTTTTTGGAGCTCGAAGGCAACTAAACTTACAAAAGCACCATCACGATAGTCAGCAGCGCCCACACAATTAGCGTGAGCAGCTGCAACTTCGAAATCAGCACTTGTTTTTCGTAATCGCTCGTCGCGCGCGGCGTGCTGCCACCCGAGCCAAACACATTCAAATTGGACAGCACCAAGTAAATAAAGGCGCCAAAGAGCCACAACAATCCCAAGTGCATGTACACGTAGCCGCCGTTCGCGTGCATGTTGAGCATGTTGAACACGATGCGCAGGCGGTACATGTCCAGATTGACGAGCAACACGAACGCAATGAACATGGCAGAGTAGAGGCCAAGGAAGGCGAACGTTGCGACTGTGATGGTCTTGATGCTCCCGCGCTCAATCAAATGCTCGATTACAGCGAGGCCGAACAGGCGCATGAAGAGCGTGAGGAACACGAAGACGACTTTGTCAATCTTGTTTATCTTGAGCACATCCCCGGGAATGAGACGGTTGGCGTGCAACGAATTGACGAGGGCCTCACGCGACCTGAACTCTTGGCCCGGCGCCTTGTCCTTGTTGGTCAAGTAGTCATTGAGGATGCGCGCGAACAAGTTGTCGCTCCCTGCAAGCGCGAGCGCCGGGCTCCCGCGCAACTTTAGTGAATCTCCCATGTCCTTGAACACCTTGTCGAGCTTCTCTGTTCGCTTATTGATGGCATTCATGACGGCATTTTCCTTGGCATCTTCGGGTTTTGACAGCTTTTTGAGGGTGTCTAGCTTATTTATGATATCTTCTTTCGTGCTTTTTTGTTTATCAGGGGACAGTGCCTTATAAGCGTCACTTTCTTCAATAATCGCGTCGACCCCTTTTCCATTGACCAAGTCTTCCATTTTGGTATCATCAAGGTTCAAAGAGCGTTTGATGTCGTTTTTGAGATTGTTTTTTGCTTGCTCTGATGTGTTTTCTACGACCTTTGCAAAGTCACTGTAGAATGACACTGGCATGTTGAATACAGGTGGCTTGGGCGGAAGCACCGGAAGCGGTTGATTTTGACCTGGACCGGGTCGCTGTTGAGCTGTCGCTTTGGCTACCTCCTTAATCTCGGCCTGATACCTCAAGAATTGGGTTTCAAATTGCTCGAAGAACGACTTGGTCTGCTTGTACAAGTTTTGAACGGTGGTTGCGAAGTCGCGGTACAACCCAACGAGCCCCTCTTTGTCTTGCTTCTCTGTCGCGTCCGAACGCTCGTCTATTGCTGCCGCGAGCTCCGCAACATACATCTTCTTCTTGTCGTCCGTGAAGGAGACCTCGTTTTCAATGAGCGTGGCAATGGACTCGCGCAACTCGTCAATCGTCTTTTTCGAGTCCGTCTCAAAAGCCGTGAATTGCTTGAGCCAGTCTTGCGAATACGTCTTCTTGAATGCGTCGTACGCGTTCTCGTTCGCATTCAACATCCATTTGTAGAACGATTCAACATTGCTCTTGCTCGTTTCGAACGCGGCCTTGATGTCGCGCCACTTCTTGTTGGCATCCCCAAGCGACTTTTGCACAGCCTTGACTCGGTCGGCGGCGGAGGGAGGGGCGTCTGTAGGTTTTACCAAATCACCACCTCCCGTCATGATTCTCGTACCTATAACGTAAAGTGAATCTGACAAAATATTTTCCTTACCTTCAAAGTTTGATAGTTTTATCAATCTTTCCTTGAAATACTCGTTCGTAAGTTTTACAAGCTTATTTGTATGATTTACATTTATTTTGTAAAAGTGGATAAATGTTATCATGTATTCTATTTCGTTCATATTTTTCTTGAAGTTGACATCTTCTTCATATGAAGACTGTGCTCGAATGCCCCCAACTACTATTGCAGTCCGTGGAACAGTAGAAAGTGCTGCCGTGGAGTAGTCATGGTAGAGCGAAAAGCATGTGAATGTGTACATAACATTACAAACAATGAGTGGTCGGATTGTAAAATATTTAACATTATCCGATTTGGCAGTCGTAGTGGTATATAGTACCTCTGTATAATTGTTAAAGTATTCTTCAGCTGTATGGGTCTTTTCTACTGTTGAGGACGAAACATCATATTTTCCAGTAATGTTGAGAAGTGAGAAGTCGAGAAGATTTTTTTTTAATATAGTCTCCATGAAATCAGCAAGTAAGTCTGTTCCATGCTGCGGTTCTATAAAGTGTTCATTTACAAACTTGTGTGACAATTTGAACCTTGTTAGCATTGTGGAATAAGCTTCATTATTTTTCAAACATAGAATCAATGAAATCCATTTGTAGGATACATCGTTAAAAAGGCCGTGTATTGATGTTTTACTAGATATATAGTTTATTAATTTAGTGTAACTTGCTTGTTCTAGTGCACGAGTATCACTATGACTTGCTTTTACACTCCATACAAGGTCTGGCACAGCGTAACTGTTTTCTATGAAATCAAAATTAATCTGAAACTGCTCTTGAATATCGAACCAAATTATCACTTTAAGTATTGTCAAGATGCAGAGCTTCTGCAATTTTAAATCAAGCGTGTTTTTTCGAACTAGACTAATAACCTTGTCTACAATTGCAGATATCTTCAAATCTTTATTTTCCGTTAGATTTGCAATGATTACGTTGAATAACTTTCCATCAAGGTCTGCAGGAGCCGAAAGTGACGGTGGAAGTGTTATCATTGGTACTTTCGTTCGCGGACTTTGGGGAGTTGAATCATGAAATAAAGGTTGGGTATTATATTTACGAACTTCAGACGCTAATTCTATTGTGGGTGTGATGCGGGATGGGGATGGTAATGGTGATGTTGATGGAGATGGTAATGGTGAAATTGATGAAGGTGTACGTTTTTCAAGCGTCTTCATCATTTCTTGTACCTTGGCGAGTTCATTGTCGACATTGGTTTTAATGCTTGACTTTAGCATGGTTATTTCATGGGTTATCTGTTTGATATATTCCAAAAAGTCCGCATTTGCGTACACTAAATCATCAACTTCACTTTTTTCAGCTTTCTTCGCAAGAAGAGTTTCAGTATCGGTTGCTATTTTATCAAGAAGTTCCGCAATACGAGTCTCATGATGAGCCTGATATTCGCGGAATTTTTGAACAATTGGATTGTCTATACTTTCGAGTGTTCCGAGAATCTGTTTGTTGTCTGCAATTTCTTTTTGAAGTGTAGGAACAAGAGTGTCTTTCAAGAGGTCGAG
>Ga0208974_1000650_pt1 | contig 14231 bp, 11 predicted proteins | sample GreLakmeER15MSRF_FD_187699 | JGI IMG/M metagenome (GOLD analysis project Ga0208974, IMG submission 187699) | Freshwater lentic microbial communities from great Laurentian Lakes, MI, USA - Great Lakes metaG ER15MSRF (SPAdes) | ecosystem: Environmental > Aquatic > Freshwater > Lake | place: Great...
GATGGAAATAAAATATCTTCAACCAACACTAATGGTGATATAGAATTAGATCCAGTTGGAACTGGTGTTTTAAAATTTATTGGAGGTGCTTCACAAACATTTGATATTACTGATGGATCAACTACTAGATTTTCTGTCAATAGTGTTAATGGGTCTGTAACAATAACCCAAGGAACAATAACCACAGATAATCCAATATTAAGTGCGACAAGTACTTGGAATGACGGTGGAGTAACATTTAATGGAATAAAATTAAATATTACAAATACTGCTTCTGCAGCAGCATCTAAACTTATTGATCTTCAAATTGGAGGTACTACAAGATTCAGTGTTACTAGAACTGGAGATACCCAAATTCTTGGAGACCTGAATATTGATGGTGGAGATCTAACCACTGCAGCAGCTACGTTTAATCTATTAAATGCAACTGCTACTACAGTTAATGCCTTTGGTGCTGCCACTGCAATAGGTATTGGTTCTATTACTGGTACTGCAACCATAAACAATCCAACGGTTGTAGGTACTCAAACAACTCAAAATCTTTATAACACCACTGCTACTACAGTTAATGCCTTTGGTGCTGCCACTGCAATAGGTATTGGTTCTATTACTGGTACTGCAACCATAAACAATCCAACGGTTGTAGGTACTCAAACAACTCAAAATCTTTATAACACCACTGCTACTACAGTTAATGCCTTTGGTGCTGCCACTGCAATAGGTATTGGTTCAACATCTGCAGCATTAACTTTAAGACCATCTACAGTCGTAGGTGTAAATGCTACACAAAACCTTTATAATACAGTAGCAACTACAGTTAATGCCTTTGGTGCTGCTACTACAATAGGTATTGGTTCTATTACTGGTACAGTTACAGTCCAGAACCCAACGGTTGTTGGTACTCAAGCAACACAAAACCTTTATAATACAGTAGCAACTAATCTAAACTTTGCCGGTGCTGCAACGGCACTAGATATAGGAGCAACAACTGGTATTGCAACCATTCGTAATGCGACTTTAAGTGTTCCAAATGCGACTACATTAAATCTTGGCGCAACATCTTCTGCAACAAGTGTTAATTTCCAAAGCACTCCAAACACTTCTTTTGTTGCGATTGCCGCAACTACAAATGCAACAACCACAACATCTGGAGCATTAAGAGTTGCTGGTGGTGTTGGTATTGAAAAGGATGTTCATATTGGTGGTACTTTAACTGTAGCTGGAGCACAGACACTTAATAATAATTTAACTGTTACCGGAAATCTTCAAGTTGATGGTAATACAACTCTAGGAAATCAATCAACAGACACAATAACAATTACAGGAGTACTCAATCATACCGGACCTCTTACTAATACTGGTGGAGTTACGATTGATAATATTGGAATTTCATCAAATGTAATTTCAACCAAATCTGGTGGTGGAAATGTCTTATACATTGACCCATATCCTGACGGATTAAGTAATGAAGGACTGGTTGTTGTTAAGGGGAATCTTCAAGTTGATGGAACAACAACAACAGTAGACTCCAGCAGTGTTACTGTGAATGGTTCAATTATATCACTTGGAGATGTTACAAGTAATAGAACCGTAATTGCAACAGTTGCATCTGGGGTTTCTACAATTACTTTGGACTCCGTTGTTGGAATTAATACTGGTGATATTATTTCAGGTAATGCTGCTTTACCTAATAGTGGACTGACTACTATTACTGAATATAATACAGCAACAAAGATTGTTACAATTACCGGAGTTACAGTTTCTGGTATTACTTCAACAACTCAACTAATTGTAACTCATGCCTATGATACAAATACGGATAGAGGTATTGCTTTTGATTATAATACCGGCGTAGGAACGGCAAATCAGAAATCAGGATTTTTTGGATTTGATGATAGTACGGGACGTTTTACTTATGTTCCAGATGCTAATATTTCAAATAGTGTAGTAACAGGAACAAAAGGTTATTTGGATATTAAAGGTATTTATTACCAATCTGGGGATTTTAGTACTAATGGAGTGGTTTATTTTGATAGTACAGGATTACAAAATTCCACGAATGATCCAGCATCGCCGACAATCACATCAAAACAAATTTTAACTGCTGTAACTGAAGCAAACATTACATTATCTGGACTTACTACAGTAACCGCCGGAGATATTATTCTTCAAAATACTGGTGGTGCTTATGGTGTTGTTAAAACTAGTGTTGCTTCAACAACTATAGTCACTTTAATTGGAGTAGAAGGAACTTTTAATACAACAAATAACTCCATTTTACTTAAAAATGGTAGCAATATTGGTATTGGAACGACTGCAATTGTTGCTTCTGTAGTTTATACAAATAAGCCAATGTGGACTAGCACTTTAGATGGAGGAACCTTCTAGTTATGAATAGTGAAGTTGATGTGAATATCTTAGTTAATCTGTATAATCAAAAAATTTCAGCATTAACAAATCAAAATATTTTATTAGAGGCAAAATTGCAATCACTCACTAAAGATTTTGAAGAACAAAAAAATGTTTTGCTAACGACAAATCTTGAATTGCAACAACACAATGATGAAATATTAAAATCAAAAAGAAAAGTAAAACCAGAAGATAAATACGAAGAGGCAGGAATTTAACAATGACTCAACCATCATCCCGTCAAGGATTAATTGATTATTCTTTACGAAAACTTGGATATCCAGTCGTAGAAATTAATGTAGATGACGATCAAATTGATGATTTGGTTGATGATGCAATTCAATATTTTAATGAAAGACATTATGATGGAATTGAAAAAGTATTTTTAAAACACCAACTATCACAAAATGAATTAAATACAATAAGAACAGGTGTTACCACTACAACTGCTACATCTACTGTTGGGATTGCTACTCTTTCTTATACAGAAACCAATAATTTTATAAAACTTCCAGATCACGTAATCGGTGTAAATAACGTATTTAAAATAGATTCAAGTACAATATCAAGTGGTTTATTTAATATTAAATATCAATTATTCCTAAACGATTTATATTATTACGGAGCATTAGATCTTTTAAATTATGCAATGGTTAAGACATATTTGGAAGATTTGAGTAGATTAATCACACCCGATATTCAAATTCGTTTTAATAAAAAAAATCATAGATTATATTTGGATATTGATTGGAGTCAAATGAGTCCAAACAATTATCTTATATTAGATTGTTATAGAATGGTAAATCCAGCAGATGCATCAAGTGTTTATAATGATTGGTGGTTGAAAAAATACTTAACTGCATTGATTAAAAGACAATGGGGACAAAATATGATCAAATTTCAAGGTGTATTGCTTCCTGGTGGTGTGCAATTGAATGGAAGACAACTTTTTGATGATGCAGTTAAAGAAATAGAAGAAGCAGAAAATCAACTTAAAACGGAATACGAATTGCCACCGATGGACCTTATAGGTTAATATTATGTCTCCACTTAATCCATATTTTTTGCAGGGTTCTTCTAGTGAACAAAGATTAATACAAGATTTGATTAATGAACAATTAAAAATGTATGGACAAGATATAGTATATCTCCCAAGAAATATTATTAATAAAAATACAATTTTAAGAGAAATAACAGCATCAGAATTTGATGATTCATTCAGAATTGAAGCATATTTAGTTAATTATGAGGGATTTGGAGGTCAAGGAGACATCTTATCAAAATTTGGAGTAAAAACTACTGACGAAGTTACATTTATAATTTCAAAAGAAAGATATGAGGATTTTATTACTCCATTCATTTCCTCAAATACACAAATTGAAATAGCATCAAGACCACAAGATGGAGATTTAATTTATCTTCCATTAGATAATACAATTTTCGAAATCAAATATGTAGAAGGAAAAAAACCATTTTATCAATTGAATAATTTATATGTTTACGAATTAAGATGCGAAGTGATGGACTATGAAGCAGATGATGTAATCAATACAAGTATTGATGAAGTTGATGAGTCAGTAAAAGATTTTGGATATATCACAAAACTCATTATGGTCGGTTCAGGCGCAACATCAGCATCTGCAAATGTAGTACTTGCATCTAGCCTTGCGGTTGTCGGTGGTAATTCAGTATCAAGAATAGATTTAATTAATGACGGAACAGGATATCTTTCTACTCCGATTGTTTCAATAAGCACTTCTTCTTCTGGAGGTATAAATGCGACAGCAGTTGCAATAATGACGAGCCGTTCTAGTCAAACTGGAAGTTCAATTGATAAAATTTTAGTCATAAATCCAGGTATTGGATATACAGTTGTGCCTACTGTTAGGATTATAAGTAATAGTGGATCTGGAGGAATAGCAACAGCAATTATATCTTCTGGTTCTTTGGGTCCAATAAATTTAATTGATAGTGGCGTTGGTTATTCTACTGCACCTATTGTTGCAATAAGTACTGCACCTGTTGGTGGAATAAATGCAACTGCACTATCATATATTAATTCTTCTGGTATAGTGACAGCATTTCGTTATACTAATGCTGGAGCAGGTTATACACAAGCACCTGTGGTTACAATATCTTCACCTGTTGGTGTATCTACAGGCAATTATATATTTAATGAAACCGTAAGAGGGGTTTCGACCGGAACTACTGCTTATGTAAATGATTGGGATTATGATACAAAAATACTTCAAGTCAAAACTTTAAATGGAAGTTTTATTCAGGGAGAATCTGTAGTTGGAATAGGAACAACAGTTGGAGGGTCAAATGCAAATTATAAAATTCTTTCAATCAATACTCAAGACGAATATGATGATTATGCAGACAACATACCAATAGAAAATGAAGCAGATGAAATTTTAGATTTCAGTGAAAGAAACCCTTTTGGGGATTATTAAATCTAAATATTTAATAAAGGTATTATTATGTTAGGAAAATACTATTATCACGAAATAATTCGCAAGACAATTATTGCATTTGGTACTTTATTTAATGATATTAACATCAAACACAAAAAACAAGATGGTTCAGATTTTAGTAATATAAAAGTTCCGATTGCATATGGCCCTGTTGAAAAGTTTTTAGCAAGATTAGAACAAAAACCAGATTTAAGAAAAAGAAATTCTATAACTCTTCCAAGAATTGCATTTGAAATGAATAGTATTCAATATGATAATAGTAGAAAAGTTTCTACTATGCAAACATTTATAGCTAAAAGTAATGTAGACGATAAAACAGTAAATAAAGTTTTTATGCCTGTTCCTTATAATTTGGGCATACAACTTTCAATTATGTCTCAATATAACGATGATGCTCTTCAAATTGTAGAGCAAATTCTTCCATACTTTCAACCATCTTTTAATATAACAATTGATTTGGTGTCTGCTATAGGTGAAAAACGTGATATACCATTAATTCTTGGAGGTATAAATTTTAAAGATAATTATGAAAGTGGATATGATGAAAAAAGAATTATAATTTATAATTTAGATTTTACAGCAAAAACATATCTATTTGGACCATTACCCGATTCTACTGAAGGTCTTATTAAAAAAGTACAAATTGATTATTATACAAACACAAACCGAAAAAATGCTTCTAGGCAACTTCGTTATATTGCTGAACCAAGAGCAATACAAGATTACACCAATGATAATACAACTTCACTGGCAGAAGATATAGATGATAAAATTACAACATTTGATGTAAATGATGCGGTATCTCTTTCTGTGAATGATTATATCGAAATTGACAATGAAGAAATGTATATTAAAGAAATATCTGGTAATACAATTAAAGTCAATAGGGGACAAGATGAAACCCAAATTGTGTCACATATTATTGGTGCGGTTGTAAATATTATCAATAATGCAGATGATGCTCTAATTGAACAGGATGATGATTTTGGATTTAGTGAATATCGTTATGACTATGGTGATGGGAAAATTTATAGTCCAACTAAAGGTATTGATGTATGAAAAATAATTTTGATAAGATAGATGAATCTTTAGAAATTAAAGCAACAATTACAGCAAAAGAAATTATTAAGCAATCAAAAAAAGAAATAAAAATCATCGAAAATAAAGACCATTCAGAATTGGATTATGATTATATTCGTGGAACTCTTTATAATTTAATTGAAAAAGGACAAGAAGCAGCAACAAGTCTTTTGGAACTTGCTCAAGATGGACAACAACCAAGGGCATATGAAGTTTTTGGACAGTTGATTAAAAGTGTTGCTGATTCTACTGATAAACTAATGGATATACATCAAAAAGTAAAAGAACTCAAAAAAGAAGAAAAATCTGGACCAAAGAATGTTACAAATGCACTCTTTATTGGTTCTACCGCAGAACTACAAAAACTTCTTAAGAATGGATTAAATGCAGAAGATATTTCTAAATAGTTAAAAAGTTTCATATGAAAAGTTTTAAGCAGTTTATAATAGAAACAGAATCTATTTGCAATCACACAAAAAAAGGAAAAATGTGTTCTATGCATGGAACAGATGATTGCGAAGAATCAAAAAAATCAAAGATTTATGAAAATCATAAAGAGATTGAGAATGGTAAGAAAAAAGATAGTGAAGGATATATGGCAAGAAATGAGTTGGGAACTATTACTAAAGCAGTTGATTCATTGAAAAAAAATATCAAAAAAGGAAATCAACAACTTCCTGCTTGGGTACAATCAAAAATTACGAAGGCAACAGATTATATTGATACTGCGGCAGATTATCTTGGCAGTGAAGAAGATAGTGTGGATGAGGCATGTTGGAATGGTTATAAGCAAGTTGGAATGAAAAAGAAAAAAAAGAAAATGGTTCCAAATTGTGTTCCAGAAGAAACAGAAATTCAAGAGGCATCAAAGTCTGGTGATGATAACTTAGGGGATTGGTTTAGAAAATCAAGTGGAACTAATCCAAAAACAGGAAAAAAAGTACCAGGATGGGTTCAACTTGGGGGCGAATTTGCAGGTGCTCCTTGTGCAAAACAACCTGGACAAACTACTAAACCAAAATGTGGTAGTTCAAAAATGGCAGCAGAAATGTCTCCCGAAGAAGAAGAAAGAGCAGCAGAAAGAAAAAGAAGAGAAGATCCAAATCCAGATAGAAAAGGTAAGGCAATAAATGTTGCAACAGAAGAGTATGTAGAGGAAGATGCCTGTAAAACAAAAGTAAAATCAAGGTATAAAGTCTGGCCTTCTGCATATGCATCAGGAGCACTCGTAAAATGTCGTAAAGTAGGTGCAGCAAACTGGGGAAATAGCAGCAAAAATGAAGAAAAACTAGATGAAAACTATCTACGAATACAGTCTCGTGGGTCTACATATACTATACTGATAAATTGGAGAGGAAAATACATAACAACTCAAATGTTTTTTCAACAATTTACTAGGCCAACAAAAACTGAAGTAACAAGAGAAATACAAAAGATTTATCCAAATGCAATAGTATTATCATTCAACCCTTCAATTAATGACCCGACCAAACCATTATTATTTACAGGAGAACCAAATGGACCCAAAAAGTATTGAACTGACAAATCTAACTAAAATATTTGAATACGAAAAAATGTCAAGAGATTTGGACGAATGTAAAGATATTGAATCACTTAGAAACATTTGTAAGTGTTATGTGAAGCTATATTTTAAACAACAAGAGACATTAAGTTGCATTGGTTTAGGGCAGTTTAAGAACGAATAAATAATGAGTAACGATCAGTATCTGGGTAATCCTCTATTAAAAAAGGCAAATACGCCAATAGAGTTCACCAAGGATCAAATTGAGCAATTTATAAAATGTAAAAAAGATCCTGTGTATTTTGCGAAAAACTACATAAAAATTGTTTCACTTGATCACGGTCTTGTGCCTTTTAATATGTACAAGTTTCAAGAAAAACTTATCAAGAATTTCCATGATCACAGATTTAACGTATGCAAAATGCCAAGACAGTCTGGTAAATCTACCACTGTCGTTTCTTATTTGCTTCATTACGCACTATTTAATGATAATGTCAATATTGCGATTCTTGCTAATAAAGCGTCTACTGCTAGAGACCTTCTTGGAAGACTTCAATTAGCATACGAAAACCTTCCTAAATGGATGCAGCAGGGGGTTTTAATATGGAATAGAGGTTCATTAGAACTAGAGAATGGTTCAAAGATTCTTGCCGCCTCTACGTCTGCCTCTGCGGTGCGTGGTGGTTCTTATAATATCATATTTTTGGACGAATTTGCATTCGTTCCTAATCATATTGCTGAAGATTTTTTCAGTTCTGTTTATCCTACCATATCTTCTGGACAATCTACTAAATTAATTATTGTTTCTACTCCTCACGGAATGAATCATTTTTATAAAATTTGGCATGATGCAGAAAGAAAAAAAAATCAATATGTACCGACAGAAGTTCACTGGTCTGAAGTTCCTGGTAGAGATGAGGTATGGAAAAAACAAACAATAGAAAACACAAGCGAACAACAGTTTCAAGTTGAGTTTGAGTGCGAATTCTTGGGTTCTATTGGAACATTAATAAATCCAGCAAAAATAAAAACTTTAGTTTATGATGAACCAATCAAAAAAAATGCTGGATTGGATGTATATGAACAACCAATAGATGAACATACTTACATAATGACAGTTGATGTTTCGAGAGGATTAAATAATGATTATTCGGCATTTGTTGTTTTTGATATATCAACCTTTCCTTATAAAATAGTAGCAAAATATCGCAATAATGAAATCAAACCAATGTTATTTCCAAATATTATTATAGATGTAGCAAAGGCATATAACAAATCATTTGTATTAGCAGAAGTAAATGATATTGGCGAACAAGTTACGAGTATTCTTCATTTTGATTTAGAGTATGATAATATTTTAATGTGTGCAATGAGAGGAAGAGCAGGGCAACTTGTTGGGCAAGGATTTTCTGGAAAGAAAACACAACTTGGCGTAAAGATGTCAAAAACAGTTAAAAGAGTTGGTTGTTCGAATCTAAAAACAATTATTGAAGACGATAAACTTATTTTTAATGACTATGAAATTATTAGCGAACTTACTACTTTTATTCAAAAAAATCAATCATTTGAAGCAGAAGAAGGATGCAATGATGATTTGGTAATGTGTTTAGTTATTTTTTCTTGGTTAGTTGTTCAGGACTACTTCAAAGAAATGACAGAAAACGATGTGCGTAAAAGAATATATGAAGAACAAAAAGAACAAATAGAACAAGATATGTCTCCTTTTGGTTTTATTGTTGATGGTATTGATGAAGAAACTTCCTTTGTAGATAATGATGGTGACAGATGGCACACTGATGAATATGGCGATGTTTCGTATATGTGGGAGTACAGATAAAAATGGTAATTTATAAATACTTTTAGACAAATGAAGTTTCTTCAGAGGGAAAGGCATGTCGTTAAATTTAGTATCTCCAGGAGTCAATGTTAGAGAGGTTGACTTAACAATTGGAGGAATTACTGCATCTAATGAGCAGGTGGGAGCAATTGCAGGACCATTTTCAAAAGGACCAGTTAATGTTCCCTATTTAATTGAAAATGAAAACGAACTACTAAAAACATTTGGAAAACCAATATCTAGTGATTCTCAATATGAATATTGGATGAGTGCTTCGTCTTATCTTTCGTATGGTGGAATACTAAGAGTCATTAGAACTGATGGAGATACTCTAAACAACTCAAATGCTGGCGTGAGCGGAATTGCAACTGTAAAAATAAAATCATATGAAAATTATATTAATGATTATTCTACTGCAACTAGTTGGTACTATGCTGCTAAAAATCCAGGAAGTTGGGCAAATAATTTAAAGGTATGTGTAATTGATGCTTCTGCAGATCAAAGAATTGCAATTGGTACTTTTGGATTAGCAGTTGGATATGGCATTACTGCTGGAATTAGCACAACATTTGCTAGCATTGGCGTTACTGGTATTACAACTGGATATTTGAGAGGAATCGTCACTAAAGTCGGTGACCAATTTGTTGATGTAAAAGTAACAGATAGATTTGATAATACAACAGGATCTTCTAGTTTAGTTTCGTATTCTCAAAATAATCTTAATTCTTTTTCATCTAGTTCTAATAGTGTTTTTATTAAAAATAGTTCTGGAATTGCTACATCAATCGAAACTGTTAGATTTTATGGTTCCGTAAGTGCAGGATCTACAGTTATCAATCCAGCATCTCTTACTAGTACTCTTCCAACTGCTGGCGTAGTTGCTGGAAATTTAATACAAACGTTGACTGCAGGAATAGTAAACAATAACACAGTTGCTGGATTTGGAACTACAACTGTAAATGGTGCTTTACAAACTACCATTTTAATTGCTTCTGGTGCTGCTGGAGTTGGAACGAACGTTCAATTTGTTGTATCTAATCCAGCATCAACTGCTTATGATTTTACTACTACTCCAAATACACCAGTTGTAGTTTCTGATTGGTATAATCAACAAACTCTTGGTCTTACAAACTCTACAGTATACTGGAAATCAATTGCAGAAAAACCAAGAACATCTCAATATGCATCAGAAAGAAATGCTCTAAATGACGAAATTCATATTGCAGTTGTTGATGATACTGGCACAGTAACTGGTATTGCAGGAAATATTTTGGAAAAGTTTACCTTCTTATCCAAATCATTTGATGGAAAAATATCACCATCAGAATCTGTATATTACAAAGACTATATTGCAAACAATTCTGAGTATATATTCGCAGGAGTTGCTACTACTGGATCTGCAACTGGATTTACAAGCACTACTGGATATGCAAATTTTAGCGTTGGAAACTGGGGACAAAATGCTCAAGGTGTAATATTTTCTGGAGTAGGAAATATTACATATAATCTATCTGGTGGTGTTGATTATTCTGCCTCCAATGGAATGTCTGCGACTCTTTCTAATATTATTTCTTCTTATGATATTTTAACAAATCCTGCCGAATATCAAGTTAATTTCTTAATTAATGGTCCTTCTGGTGGAACATCAATTTTCGAATCACAAGCAAAAGCAAATAAATTAATTGCAATTGCCGAACAAAGAAAAGATTGTGTTGCTGTAATATCTCCTCATAGATCAGGAGTTGTAAATATTACAAATACCGAAACTCAAACAAATAATATTATTAATTTCTTTGATCCAATCACTTCTTCTTCTTATGCAGTATTTGATAGTGGTTATAAGTATATGTTTGACCGTTTTAATAATACATTTAGATACATTCCTTGTAATGCTGATGTTGCCGGATTAATGGCTAGAACATCAATCAACCAATACCCTTGGTTCTCTCCTGCTGGAGCATCTAGAGGAGCAATTAATGGGGCTGTAAAACTTGCTTACAATCCATCAAAAGCACAAAGAGATATTCTTTATCCGAAAAGAATTAATCCCATTATATTTTCACCTGGTGCTGGTATTATTCTTTTTGGTGATAAAACTGCACTATCTTATGTTTCAGCTTTTGATAGAATAAACGTTCGTCGTTTATTCCTTACTATCGAATCATCAATTGAAAGAGCAGCAAGAGCACAATTGTTTGAGTTTAATGATGTAATCACTAGATCTAATTTTATTAATATTGTTGAACCGTATCTTCGTGATGTAAAATCAAAAAGAGGCATTACTGACTTTTTAGTTATCTGCGATGAAACAAACAATACTCCTGATATAATTGATGCAAATCAATTTAGAGCTGATATTTTCGTAAAACCAGCAAGATCTATTAACTTCATCGGTCTTACCTTTGTTGCTACTCGCACAGGTGTAAGTTTTGAAGAAGTCGTAGGTTCAGTTTAACACATTCAATAGGGGATTTCTAAAATGGCTAACTTAAACATTCCAAATACAAAAGATAGAACCCTTGAACAGTTCAAGGGTAGAATGCTAGGTGGTGGAACAAGACCTAATTTATTTGAGTGTGAACTTTATTTTCCTAGTGATTCAATTCCAGTTGGGACTACGGAGGACACACTTGCAGATAAAACTAGATTTTTAGTAAAAGCTGCAAATCTTCCTGCATCGACTCTAGGTATTATTGATGTTCCATTTAGGGGCAGAAATCTTAAAATTGCTGGAGATCGCACATTTGATCCTTGGACTATTACCGTAATCAATGATATTGATTTTTCAATTCGCACTGCATTTGAAAGATGGATGAATCTTATCAATAAACACGAAGATGCTGCTGGAAAAATTAATCCATCAGCTTATCAACAAGATGCAGTTGTAAAACAATTCGGAAGAGCATTAACAACTGGAACTACGCCAACCTCTGCAGTACCAATTCCTGTATTGAAGCAATACAAATTTTATGGTGTATTTCCAACTTCTGTAAGTGCGATTGATCTTTCTTATGATTCTTCAGATACAATCGAAGAATTTACTGTAGATCTTCAAGTTCAATGGTGGGATGCTCTTGATCCTTCGGGAACAACTCAACTTGGAACTGGTGTCTAAATAGTAGAAACTATTTTATTTTATTGATGTCTAAGTTGTTTGGGTTCAAAATACAAGACACTGGAGTAGATAAGTCAAAAAAACTTATTTCTCCAGTTCCTTCTAATGAAGAAGATAAATCTGATTATTATGTTCAAAGTGGTTTTTATGGGCAATATGTAGATATTGAAGGTGTTTATAAGAATGAACAAGATCTTGTAAAAAGATATCGTGAGATGGCTTTACATCCAGAATGTGATAGTGCAATTGAGGATGTAATAAATGAAGCAATCGTATCAGATTTGAATGATTCACCAGTAGAGATTGAACTTTCAAATCTTCCAGCAGGAGATAAATTAAAACAAATTATTCGTGATGAATTTAAATCCATTAAAGAAATTATGGATTTTGATAGAAAAGCACACGAAATTTTTAGAAATTGGTATGTGGATGGAAAGATTTTTTATCATAAAGTAATTGACTTAAAAAATCCTTCTGCCGGAATTCAAGAAATTAGATATATTGATCCACTTAAAATTCGTTTTATTCGTAAGGCAGAACAAACTGGACCAAATGCAAATTTTCCAGTCCCGTTAAGTAGAAATAATGAACCAATAGATATTCATCAAGCACCAAAAATTGAAGAATATTATCTTTATGATCCAAATTCTTCTATTGGATCTAATGGTTCAATCTCTTTTCGTAATGACGCAAAAAGTGTAAAAATCACAAAAGATGCTATTACTTATGTAACATCAGGTCTTGTAGATCGCAATAAGCAAACTATTTTATCTTATCTTCATAAAGCAATCAAAGCACTTAATCAATTAAGAATGATTGAGGATTCTCTTGTAATATATCGTCTTTCAAGAGCACCCGAAAGAAGAATATTCTATATTGATGTAGGAAATCTTCCCAAAATTAAAGCAGAGCAATATCTTCGTGATGTAATGAATCGTTATCGAAATAAATTAGTTTATAACGCAGACACAGGAGAGATTAAAGATGATCGCAAATATATGGCTATGTTGGAAGATTTTTGGTTACCAAGAAGAGAGGGCGGAAGAGGAACCGAAATAACCACTTTGCCTGGTGGACAAAATCTTGGAGAACTTGCTGATATTGAATATTTTCAAAAAAAACTTTACAAATCATTAAATGTACCTTCAAGCCGAATTGATGTTGGTGGTGGTGGTTTCAATCTTGGTCGTTCATCTGAAATTTTAAGAGATGAACTTAAATTTACTAGATTTGTAGGAAGACTTAGAAAAAGATTTTCAGAAGTTTTTAATGATATGTTAAAGACACAATTGATTTTAAAAAATATAGTTACACCACAAGATTGGGAAGTTTTAAGAGAACATATTCAGTATGATTATGTTTATGATAATCATTTTTCGGATCTAAAAGATAATGAACTTCGTAATGATCAACTTGGTGTTGTTGCTGCAATGGAACCTTATATTGGTAAATACTTTTCAGCACAATATATCAGATCAAAAGTATTAAAGCAATCTGATGGAGAAATGAAAGAAATTGATGCCCAAATTGAAAAAGAAATTAAAGAAGGAATTATTCCAGATCCAAATCAACCGATTGACCCAACTACTGGAATGCCGATGCAATCTTCTCCCAACGAAATGAATTTAGGACAACCAATAATGGAACCAGATTTAGAAAAACAAGGAAAAGCAGCAGAAATTGAAATGCCGAAAGGTGGAGAGATATAAATAGTTCTTAGTTATTATACATTATAACAATATGGAAGATTTAGTAGATATGATTGTTACTGATGATTCTCCTTCACAAATT
>Ga0208974_1000651_pt1 | contig 14223 bp, 25 predicted proteins | sample GreLakmeER15MSRF_FD_187699 | JGI IMG/M metagenome (GOLD analysis project Ga0208974, IMG submission 187699) | Freshwater lentic microbial communities from great Laurentian Lakes, MI, USA - Great Lakes metaG ER15MSRF (SPAdes) | ecosystem: Environmental > Aquatic > Freshwater > Lake | place: Great...
GCACCGGCCCACGGCCTGCGGCCCACGGCCTGCGGCACCGGCCTGCGGCACCGGCACCGGCCCACGGCCCACGGCCCACGGCCTGCGGCCCACGGCCTGCGGCACCGGCCTGCGGCACCGGCACCGGCACCGGCCCACGGCCCACGGCCTGCGGCCCACGGCCTGCGGCACCGGCCTGCGGCACCGGCACCGGCCCACGGCCCACGGCCTGCGGCCTGCGGCACCGGCCCACGGCCCACGGCCTGCGGCGGGGCAGAACCCCGCCTACGTCGCAGGGAAGAGCAGAACCCCGCCTCGGTCGCGTGACCCTCAACCCCGCCTACGTCGCATCGGGGAGAATAACCCCGCCTACGCTGCATGGACTAGCAGAACCCCGCCTAAAACATTCAACCCCGCCTAAAACATTTACGCTTGACGACTCGACATGCCGATAGTATTATGGACGCATCGCTGGACAACCCCAACACGAATGGAGCTACTCAAATGATTTTCACGCCTACGCAACTCACCAGTCTCTTTGGACGCCTGCGACAGACGAAAGAGGAGTTGCTCTACGATCTGCAATCGCAGCAAGTCGAGCGATATTCTCTCAACCAACGCGGTGGGATGATTCTCGGAGTTGCTCACTGCGACTTCGTTGAAGACGCTTGGAGCTTTCCGACTTACTTCTGCAATGAGTCTAAGATTCGGGCCGGTCAGGTTGATGATCGGGTTGGCGTCTGGTTGTTACTGGACGTGCTGCCAGAAATACCGGGAATGCCTGCTTTCGACTACTTGCTGACAACCGACGAGGAGTGCGGTCGTTCTTCCGCGCAGGAAGTCGTCGAGCCGATGGTTTACAACTGGACGTTTCAATTCGACAGACGCGGGACGGACTTCGTGGACTATGGCAAGTCGAGTGACAAGTTCATTGACGCTTTCAAGGCTACGACTGGCATTCCGCACGGTATCGGCTCTTTCAGTGATATTTGCTACCTGCCATCGAGTTGCGGAAGTCGCGTCAACATCGGCACAGGCTACCATGACGAACACTGCCCTGACGCTTGGGTTGACCTTGAAGAGTGTTCCGCCCAAGTGTCGCGATTCGTCGAGTTTGCTGGCGAGTACAGCGAGAAACGGTTCGCGATGCGGCGTGAGCCTAAGAAACGCTATTCCGCAGAATACTGGAGCTTGAACTATGGCATCAAAAAAGACGAAACCGACAACTACAAAAATGGAGTCGATAACTTTGACAACTGGAAATGAAGTACACGCTTTCAACATCCGCCCGACACACTCGCAGTTCATGCTACTGAAGCACGCCGCAACCACAGCCGCCAGCGAGGCGGGGTCTCGACCTAGCATTGCGGCCTATGTTCTCAAAGCGGCTGTTGACGCCGCACGCAAGACGACTGGCAATGAGCCAGCCTGACAACCTCACCATCACGAACGGAACGACGACAATGACCACAATTCACGACAACGCCACGAAGCTAAACATCCCGACGACTTTCAGGCGACTTGAATCGTCCCTTAAGTCTGCCCTGCTCGACCTGACGATTCTATCGGGCGACATCAATGGACCGTCCGATTCCACATGGCAGGACGTTGCGGGAACTGCCTCCGTCAACCTGCGATACCTCGCGAGCCTGCTGGACAACGCAAGGGCAGGGCACTTGGAATCGTGTCTTGTCTTCCCTGCTCCGTCCGAGTGTCTTCCCGAATAGCATCGGAATAACCCCGCCTGAAATATCCGAACCGCCAACACCCCGCCTACGTTGTAGCGTCGGGGTTGAGGCAATGACGGGCGGGATTCTCTCGCCTGACTGTTGGAACCTATCACGAAAAGGAAGACGAACCATGACGACAAACACGGACTACGCGAAGCAAGCAACCGACTTCCTCGCATCGGCAGCAACCACACTCACAGTGACGGTTTATCCGGGCGACATGCAATCCGCTCCGGCTTGGGTTTTCGGCAACGAGAAGCACGGCTTGAAGTATCGCGTCACGTTTCGGAGAACCGGAAAGCAGATTGCGTTTGATTTCTGGGACAGCCTACACAATCGGCAGATTATCCAGCGTGCTTTGGATAGTGGCGACATTCGCGACCGTATTGCATCGCGCCGCGCCGTCCCAGACGCCTACTCAATCCTCGCCTGTCTCTCATCCGATGCCTACTGCCCTGCCAGCTTCGACGAGTTTTGCGACGAGTACGGATACGACAACGACAGCCGGAAGGCACTCGCGACTTTCAAGCGATGTCGCAAACTGGCCGAGAAGCTGATGGCGTTCTTCACTGAGGGCGAATTGTCGAAGCTGTCCGAAATCTAGTAACACCCGGCCTACGTCGCGACATCCCGCCTGAAATATCTGATTCTCTGACACCATTACGAAAGGTTTAGATCATGCTCATCGTCGAAATCATGTCCAGCAAAACTGACAGCAACGGCAACCGCTATTTTGCCATCCGATGCGAGAACAAAGCGACTGGCAAACATGCCATCGGCACTGTTGCCGGTGCGTCAAACGTCACGTCCGCACTCTTCACCGCGTTCGGCGACTGGGAAGCCGCGCGGGATGGTTGCCATTGGTACGAGACAACCCACGCCATCCGTGAGTTTGACCGCGCGACCAAATCGGCAAGGTATGCCGGTTGCCGTGGCGAGGAAATCATCGCTTGGCTTGTCGCCAATGTCGGCGAATTCGTGCCGACTCCCGCCTGAAATATCCAGACGGCGAGCGGGGAACGTCCCCGCCTCGCATATCTAACTCGACTCCAGAACGAATGGAAACCACGATGACGATTCGACTATTCAAGATGGCCAAGCTACCAAAAGACTTCAATCAGATGCCGTTCGGGCGACAGATTGAACATTACCGGACAATCGAGGCATTCAAGGCAACAGCCAGAACGATTCACCTAAGCCAGAAGAGGCAAAGCTACTCAAAGGCAATCCGCGAAGCCGTTCGGCTCTACGATGTCGCCGAGTATTTTTGCTCATTCAGCGCCGATTCACAGTGCTTCGATGACTCGTTTCAGTTCTGGTTCACCACGAAATGAACGCCACGCCGATCTGTTTTGACCCCGCCTCAAACAACCAATACCGAAGGAAACACAATGCCGCGATCAATGACCATCGCCCAATTCGCCTCCGCTGCCAATTCCGCCGCTGGCAACAATCGTCTCGTGACCAGGCTTTGGAACGTGGCGGACCATACGCCGATTCCCGAAGTCTTCTGGTCGATCCTGACCTGCTACTGTGCCTCATCGTTTGATGATCCACGCGATCCGAACACGATCCGGTTTACTTACTGACATCCCGCCTCAAATATTCGAAGGAACGACGACCATGACAGAAACACAAATTGACTCTCAGAATCTTGCCATCCGACAACTCGCACGAACGCTATTGATCGCCCTGAAAATGGCGGGCGGGAAGGCTACTCGCGGCGACATCGCAAAAGCGTACTCCGGCTTTGGATGGCGTCCTAATCGTGGCGAGGTATCCGATGCAATTGATCGACTCGTCCGACTCGAATACATAACGGCAACCGTTGGTCAATCCGGTCAATCAGACTCCAATGATTGCACGCTGACCGTCATTTGACGCCCCGCCTGAAATACTCAACTCACCCCGCCTCGTACATTCAAGGAAACAATCATGACAACCTACACCACACGCGGATCAGTTCGCGGATCGTGCGGACACAATCACAGAACAATCGCCACGGCTTGCCGGTGCCTGAAAGCCGACACCGCCGGTTGCCGTTCGCAGCGTGGCTACTCGGATCGGACGATTCACGCGGTTGATTCTGACGGAACGCGACGCGACAGCGCGGAACTGACAATCGCCGAGCATGACGAATGGGAATTCTACGCCACACGATAACCCTGCCTCAGACACTTCCACTACGAACGGAAAGCAACGCCATGACAATCACAATCACGAAGCACGGCCAATACACCCACGGAACGCCTCACCACGTCGGAGGAAGCACGTTCCGCAGACACGATACCTACACCAGCAACAACGGCGAATCGTGCGGCGATTCATTTTTCGCCGCATCGTCCCGTGATGACTCGCCTCACTTCGACGGTCTCTACGATGGCGTTCGTTGCTCCTGCTGCTATCTGAACTTCGCTCACACCACGGCTTGCCACGAGGCCCACGTCGTCAATCACAATGCCGCCGTTGCTCGCCATGAACTGGCGGTGACGCAATGAACAACACCCTGCCTCAAACATCCAAAGGAACTCCCGTCATGGAAGACAACCTATTCATCACCGTCACATCCGTCGTTGTCGCCTACTTCCTATTCGGAATGTGGATACTCGCAACGACTTGATCCCCGCCTACGTTCAAACAGAAAGACGTAATGCCCTACTCGCTCTCCAACAAGCAACTCGACCGACTCAATAAGGGTGAACCGCTCTCGGTCGCGTTGCCGCCGCTTCCACCGATGAAAGACGCTTCCGGCAACTGGACTATCAATGATGGAAAGCTCTGCGAATGTGTGTCTCGCCAGTTCACGAACATTGGCCGTGCCGTCATCGCTGATGCCACGATCCAAACCGTCTGGCTCGACTGCGAACCGGACTGCGACGGCATGACCGGCGTCTACGGCGCGATCATCCCCGACATCGAGAAGTATTCACCGAACGGCTTGCCCGCGATCCCCGTCTCGGTCGTAGTCTGCGAGATCGTGCCTCGTGGATACTCGGGAGAACTCGCAGAACGCATCCAGTGGCCGGGATCGTATGTCTCGCCGACTGGTTACAAGTACGGCGGGAAGCAGTAGCACAACCCTGTCTCGGTCGCATAACCCTGCCTCAAACATCCGAAAGACGCACCATGACAGGCACTGGCCACTTCGTAGTCAACGGCGAAACGATCCATCTGTGCGACATCGCATCAATAACGGAGTTCCGTGAATACATTCGACTCGAACTCAATTCGGGACATGTGGTTGAGGTTCAGCGAGACGACTATGTTCCGACGCCTTCCGCATCGCGGCGATGACATCCCGCCTACGCTGCATCACCCCGCCTAAATCGCGTGAAGCGGAGTGGACCTTAGCCTTGCCATACGTACCGTCCCAGTGGATGCTTTTTTCGGAGTTGCAGGCCACACAAATTGCCCAATGATTTTCCGGCATCCAGAACAAGGTATCTGATGCCGACGACACTGGCAAAATGTGATCGACTACGCCCTGCGCACGCTTCCGTCCGCTCTCGGTTGTAGTCTGGCCTGCAATTCCCGTCTCGATACCAAATGCTTCCATACAGCACTCACAGAGGACCCTTTCGAGTCTCAGGTTCGCTGCGTACTTCGTCCATGCGGTTCCATACCCGCGTTCACTGGAAGTCTGCCGTCGTTCTGGCGGCTTCTCAACCAGCGGAGATGGACGCTCTATGTGGCGGCGTTGTGGTGAAGTTGCCATGCAATACCCCGTCTCGGTCGCTCAACCCCGCCTGAATCGCGTGGTCACGATCACCCGTTCAGCCGATCAAGCTCTGCCTGCTGTGCCTGCTGCTGCTCACTGGCCTGCTTCGTCAGCTTTGCCAGCAGCGCGGCGACCACCTCATACGGCTGCTTGCCTAGTGCCGCCCCAATTAGGTTTGCTTCTTCTGGTGTCACGTCGAATAACATCGTCATCGCCCCTTCACTCAATAGTAATCGAATCTTTCATCGGCCCGATTTGCTCGTCAGTAGAGATGTCCACCGCGTTGCGTGCCTTGGCCCGTATGTTGTACTCCGCTTTTTGCGTCCAGAAATCCACGGTCTTCTGGATCGTGAACAGCCCCGGCCCACCGTGCAACTCGGGGTTGTAGCCCTCTAATTCGCAGAACGCCTGCACGACTGCGAGCAACGCCTCGTCGGCCATCGTGACCACGACTGTGCTGCGTGCCGTCAGGTCTGCTGGGTTCGGCCCCTCGAATGTAATTGATGCCATAATACGGTTTTCCTTATGTCAAAGTCACACGTCAGTCGTACTGTTTCCGGGTCATCGACGAAGCACTGCCAAAGACCAGCAGCATTCCTCGACTTGCCATCCACCTAAAATGTGGTCGTGGCCCTGCGCTGACTGCTCGCAAAACCGATCCACAGCCGCTCGGACACCTGGCCAATTCAGGTCAGCATAGTCGTGTGCGAGCAGTAGTCCAGTCGGAGTCACTAAAGTGGGAGCCGTCACCAAGTCACGCGCAACACCCGCCTCGGTGTGGTCGCCGTCGATCAGCACCACGTCGAACAGTGACCCACATTGAGCCGCGTAGCTGGCGACATCGCCCACCCAAAGGTGCATATTCGGCTGCTGGTTGGTCCTCCAGTCGGTCGGCCTCTGCGCGACAGAGCGGTGAGGCCATTCGGAGAAGATGTCCACACAGGTGATCTGCACGTCTGGCCGGGCGTCGGCGATCCGAGCCGCTGTGCCGCCACTGGCCGTGCCGATCTCCAGCAGACGCGCGTTCGGCGGCAGCAGTTCGATGATGCGCGCCACTTCGCGGCGTGTCATGAGGATCAAGCCCGCGACACCGGGTTCGGTGTGCGGGTTGCAATCCCAATCCGCAGGCAGTGCTACGGCAGAGGCTTCTGGAATCAGAGTCGCGTTCTCGATGTAATTTGTCGCCACGTCCAGAGGAGGGCCGAGCTGTGTCCGCAGTTGCACCAGTTCGACAGCCCGGTCGCGTCTCTTCGGGTGGAACGCGGCTGCGTGAGTCGCACTGACTTGCTCGGACTGCCCGCCGATCGCCAGTTCGCCGTGGCCCCTCAACGGAATCCCGCAGTCGTGGCAGTGTTTGCGGACCTGAGACGAGAAGGCGTCCATCCCCTGATTCCACCAGCCGGGAGAGATCGGCAGGCCCGTGTCGGGATAGTCCGGCTCGTGCTGATGGAGTGCGGACTGAGCATAGGCCAACTCACAGAAGTAGCCGCGCAGTTCACCCCGAAAGACGCCGATCAAGGCTGACCACCGCTGGTTCACGTCGCAGTTCGAGATCAAGTCCCAACGCTCGCTCTCGTCGTCAATCACGTCACGCATCGCGACGAACGGCGGACTGTGCCGCGAATCCGTGTCGGTCCCGAGCAACCGCGTGTTCTCCGGCCAGTCGCGCTCGAACTCGGCCCGAGCCTGTTGGTCGAGATGCACGTTGATGTTCGAGACAGCCGGATTGAACGTCTCGCGCATCAACTCGCCGTGCCCCAGCGGATGGTTGCACCACAGACCACGCTGAGCGTACGGAACGTGCTTCCGCATGATCCGGCAGAGTTCAGGGAACTGCGGATGCGTCGCGGGGTTGCCGCCAAACGGTGCGATCACCCCGAAGTAACCCTTCAGCGAGAGTAGAGCTTCCTCGAATTGATCCGGTGACATGGACACGGGCTTGCCGCTCAAGTTGCTCCCTTGGGTACAGCCAAAGCACGCCTTGTCGCAAGCGCGCGTGACCATCACCTGCATCACACCGCCTCGCCAAGCGCCGGGACGCCGATCACGAGGCGAGACCATCTTCAGGAGGGCTTCTGATTCGTTCACGGCTGGCACCATTCCAATTTCAGTTTCGCGATCTCGCTCAGCCGGTCAGGGCAAAGTGCGAAGTGAGCGATCTGCGTCTGCGGGAGAGTCTCACGGAACGTCGGGTAATAGTATTGGTCGTTAAATCCCGGCCCGATGTCTTGCACTTCAATCAGCCGGTCTTGCAGTGTGGCTTGAACCCAGACCTGTTCCGACTCGTGCCCGTCCGATAGAGGACGCTCTGGCGGCTCCCACAGGAACGCATGATCGCGATCGCACAGCACGACACCCGTGTTCCACGCTCGGATCGGCTGGCTCAACGACCGAGCAATCCCCTGTGACGACATTACCTCGGTCCAGCGATTCAGCATCCAGTCCGCATTCCAGCACGGAGCATCATCGCGCATCGCGACTCCGCCCGGGAACCGCGAGAACAGGTCCGGGCACGTCTCGCGCACCAAGCAATCCGCGTCGAAAAACAACGTCTGCTCGTAACGCTCGGCAATCGTTCTCAATCGGAACTTCTCGTACAGCGGCCAGTCCTGCGTACTGTCGGTGATCTCCAAGAAATCCGCGTCGCAGCGTTTGGCGTAGTCCTGCATCGAACCGCGAGTCAACGCCAACAACGCCAAGTGAGTCGCACCCGTGGCGATGGTCACGACAAGTCGCTGCGATCCCTGATGCCGTGGTGGCTCGGTGACGGGCCGATACGGTCCAAGCGAAGGTCGCTCGGCGGCCTGCTGCTCGCGGTATCGTCGCGGTTGTGCAGTCGAAGCGGCTGGCATCGTTACGCCCCCAGGTTCATGGACGTGCCCAAGATGTCGAACGTCGGCGATCCGCTCGCGTCCGTGCAGACAAAGCGGAACCAGTCGCTTTTTCCCGCAGTCGTCGTGAGCGTCGGTATCGTGCCGCCGGTCCACTTGATCGCGCTCCACCACGTCACCGTGCGTGAGCCGGTGGCGTCTTGAGTGATCTTGATGTCGAACGTCTGGCCGACGTAGTACGAGCCGCTCGTCAGTGCCAGCGTGCGGTTGCCCGCCAACGTAACCTTCTGCCTCGGCGAGACGCGCAGGTCGAACGTGACCGTCGCACCGTCCGTCGCCGTCGTGATCCCGGTACGCGGGGCACTCGTCGAGCGGCTGACTTCCTTCCAGTTAGGCACGCTGTAGGCATCGAGGCCCACGCAAGCGAGAACAGTCATGCTCCAGCCGCTGGCCGTCGGAACATCGACCGGAGCGAGGCCATTGTCCCATGCGATGTTGGCCCACCAAGTGGGAGTCCGGTTCCCCGTCGCATCCTGATACCGCAGGATCGTGATCACCTGCCCAACACTGGCATTGCTGATGGCCAGCGTGCGGTTGCCCGCAAACGTCACTTGCCACTGGTCCGACAAATCAAGATCGAACGTGACCGTCGCGCCATCGGTTGCCGTGCGAAAGTCCTTGAACGTCGCCCCGAACTCGATCTTGTCTTCGGCCCCCGCTGAGACAGAGTAATAGGTCACGGTTGGCGAGGCCCGCAGCAGCTTACCCGTCGTGCCGCTAAACACGCTGGCGGCACCGGTGACAGAGGACGCTGGCCCCACGACATCCCCGACACCGTTCGTCGCCCACGACAGCGTCACAACGCCTGTTGCCGGAGCCGATGCCGTCAACACCTGACTGGCCGTGGGGCTGGCACTCGGCCAAACATAGCTATTCGTGGCCTCTGGAATTGCCGCTGCTTTGATGGTGTGTGTATTGGCCCCGCCGCTGCCACACAGCACTAACGAGCCTGTCGTGGTACTCGACACGCCGAGCGTGAGCGATGACCGTGCTGTTACAGCATCGCTAAACATGAACCCAGCACTAGCCCCTACGGCGTCAAACGTGACCGCGCCTGCCGACGAGACTGTGGTCGAATAGTAGTTCGAGCTATCGAATCCTAATCGCAGTTGCTCTGTGGTGGATATCGCGTGGACTCTGGCTGATGGCGATGTGGTGCCGAGACCGACGTTGCCTGCGTTATCTACCCTCATACGCTCAGTGTAAACACCATTTGATGGCTGCGTCAAAAACGCTAAGTCGGCTTTCCCTGCTGAGACTGCGACCGAACGTATTTTACAGATGTGGCCTACACCTGTATCGGCTCTCGATGAACCAAGTGTTAGGTACGAATCTCCTGCTACGCTGCTCGGCGTCCCACTACTGACGTATAGCTGATTGTCTCCGCTGGATAGGTTTACATGTAGTGGATATAGGGGAGTTGCAACCCCAATAGCGACACTATCGGAGAATGAAAACCCAGCACTAGCCCCTACGGAATCGAACGTGACCGCTCCCGACGACGAGACTGTGGTTGATAGGTAGTTCGAGCCATCGTAGCCCAATCGCAGTTGCTCGGTCGTTGATGTTGCTGTGAGACTCGTTGCTGACGCGACACCCAGCACCGGAGTGACAAGCGTCGGCGACGTGGCCAGTACAATAGACCCTGTGCCGGTCACGGTATTGCCGAGCAGCGTCGTGCTGGCGGAATACGCCTGCACCGACACGCCGATGGCATCGAACGTCAGCGCCTCGCCGGTGGCCGTGCCATTCGTGACGCCGTCAATTTTGCCGCTTGCCAGTTGGACGACGAGCGTGCCAGCCTTATCGGGCAAAGCCTGTGCCCGCGAAGCAGTTAAGCCGCTTGCGTCAAGAGTGGCCGTGTTTGTCCGGCCAATCTTGAACGCAGTCTTAACGGTCCCGGTGATGTTCTGCCACAAATTGGCCATGCCATCCTCCGGTCATTAGGCTGGAATAGAGTAGTCCACAATCACGCGGGCTGCACCGGCAGTTGCTCCTCCAGCCGAGTAGGTGATAATCAGTGCTTCGGTTGATCCGTTAGCGGTCTTGGCGCACATGATGTCGAACCGCGTTTCTGCCGTCGCCGTCAAGTCAACTTCCGTAGAAGCGACGTACTTCGATGCTGTACCGCTGACCCCGACGCTCATGGTAGGAGCGCCATCGAACGCGGTGTCAATGATGATTGAAACACGATCTAAAACAGCGTTCGCCGGTAGCGTGAACATTGCTGCTGGAGATGAAGTCCCGAACGCAAGCGATGTTGTGTCGCGAGCCTGAAGCGCAGACGTGCTTCCGGCACTCGCCCACGACAGGACGCCGTTACCATCAGTAGAGAGAACTTGATTTGCTGTCCCGTCATCAACCGGGAGCGTTAGCTCGACCGCAGCCGTCATCCCTGACGATGGCCGAGTGAGCTTGTAAATCCAGTCGGCACCCGAACCTGCCGCATCGCTATTCAACTCGATTGTGTTGCCGCTCGCAGAAACTTTCGCAGCAGTGATGTTTGCGTCTGCCGAGTCTACCGAGTTACGGATGACGAGATTTCCGGACGAATCCTTGAGTCGCGGACCAGTCAGGCCAATATTGAATGCGCTCTTCAGTGTCCCAAATGCGTTCGACCAGAATCCAGCCATAATAATTTACTCCAAGTAAAGAGAGACAACACCAGAGCCAGAAGAAGCCCCGGTGCCGGGTACTATCGTCAACAGAATCTGTGTATTTGAACCAAATCGCAGGCATGGAGCATTCTCAAATGCTCCGACAACTGTTGGGTCGATCATGCTGGAGGCGAGCAGCCTACCGGTGTCCCCGGCGTCGCCCAGTGACAGTGAAGCTCCAACTCCGTTGAATGGTACATCGAGCGAGATCGTCACGGCAAGAATCATCTGCCCGGCTGAGGCAGACATCAGCGAAGCTGGAGTCGCGTCACCCCATGAAAAAGGAAATGTATGCTGCCCAGCGCCATCAGTGCCAGGAGGCCCCTGCTCAGCCGTGAGCGTAGTTACAACCGTGCTGCCGACTACCACGAGGCTCGCGTACGTGCCAGCAACAGTAGTCTGTATCTCTGCCGCACTGACTGTTGTTACGATCTCATCGTGGCTCGCGTCGGTCACGATCAGCGGTGCGACAACGACAAGATCGGACTCGCGAGTATCACTCACGGTCGTCACTATCGTCGGAACAACCGTGGTCGTGATGCCGCTCATCGTTCGACTCTCCACGTATACTCGATCTTACCTGTCTTGTAGGCTGTCGTGACGCCTGACGCCAACACTGAGAGCAGGTAGTACACCGCTGGCGAGCTTGCTGACGACGCATAGTCTGACGGGATGTTGACCACGATTTTGCTGTCAGCGTTTCCGGTGCGTGCTGGAGTCGCCGGAGCATTCCCGCCAGTCGTGACAGTCAGGCCACCGCCCGTGCCGTTCCAGCTTGCTGCCGCTGTCGTGAGCGTCCTTGGCGTTGCACTCATATCGTCAGTCAGACGCAACTGCATCGTGACCGTCGCCCCAGTCAGGTTGATGTCCTGAATCCACTCGTCCCACGAATGCACGAAGCCGCCCTGCACCGTGCGGAAATTGACGTTGGCCGGTCCTGCCTCTGCGATTGCCTTACGCGCTGCCATGTGGTTCCTCTACTGTTTTGAGTAGCCGACTCAACCGGCTTTGGTATCGCTCGTACGATGCCTGCTCAGCTTGGAATTGGAGACGACGCATCGGGTTTTGCATCACGAGGATTTCGCTGTCGATGCCGTCGAAAAAACGCTGACGCATGTCGAGGATCATCTGCTCCTCAAAGCATAAAATGCGGGGAGTTGGCTTCATGCCGATGCACAAGGAATCGTGTTCGCTCATCCAGATGCCCTCCCCGCGTGTAAGACTAAGCCCCCGGACTTGCACCGAGATTGTTGGGTTATTCCCCAATGTCTTCTCTTCGTTAGACGAGACCTAGTAGTTATTTCACCCGCACTTGCCGCAGCCCTTGCCGCAGCTTTTACCCTGTCGCTCGCGTGCAATCGTTTCGATGTAAGCCGCCGACTGCGCGTCCGCTGCTTCTATCTCCTCGTTGAGCATCGCGAGCCGATCACGTAGCTGCTGATTGTGTTTCCGCTGCCGAATATCGTCGAGTGCGATGCCTAACGCAATGGTGATAAATCCCGACGCGAGCCATATGTAGTTCACAACGATCCCCTCGCGTTGATGATCTTGAGATGATCCATTGCATCCCTTCCCGCTGGCGATCCGATCGCTGTCGCGAGGTATCTGTCGAGTGCCGCGAGCGTGCTACCTATGATAGCCTCGGCCCTCGCCACCTCGATCTGCTCGAACGTATGCGACTGATTGACCAGCGTGCTGCCGATCCGTTTGCAAATCCCGTTTCGCTTCTTGTACGCTGACTTCTGTTGTGCGTTCGCTGCCATAATCTCCCCCCTTCGCATTGTTTCAGTTCTCCGCGAACGCACCCACGTCGGGCCGTTCGACTCCATCCTTCGCTCCCGCTCCTCGTCGCTCGATACGATCAAGCGTCTTCTCAAAACTACGCTGCAATGATTCCTGCTGCTTACCATGCTCGGTCGCGACTTCCATGTACCCGCTTTTGATCTCTCTCAAATGAGCCGGAACGCCCGTCGTTATTCCCCACCAAAACGCATAGCCGAACGATGCCAGCAGCACGACCAGAATGATCGTGTTCATCTCCTGCCCGAGCAGCTTTTGTGTGAGGCCAGTCTTCAAATCAACCGCAGGCTTCACAGTTCCGTCGCTCATTTTATTGCTTTCGTTCTGTATGTAAAAACACGTTGCCGCCAATTTGCCATGCCAATTGCTGCTGACATGGCGTGGCTTGCGAAGCCAACGACAACGCGCCTTGGGTCTATTTTGTTTCGATCTGACTCTTATCGCACTTGGCTTTCCACTCGGCCTTGATCGCGTCAACTCGCTGCTCGCTCTCCGCGATGATCGCCTTGGTTTTCACGCCATACTCGGCAGCTAACTCGTTGCACGGACTGCAAGCAATTCTAGGTCGGTCGCCGTTATCGTCACCGTCGAATGGATCGACGAACCAAACAACGCCGCACTCTGAGCAGATGTCGCCGTTGCAGCCGGGACATCTGCGAAGCCACTTAGCCTGCTCCTCGCAGAAATCGCAGTAATGGACGGCTATCGTCGCGATTGGCTTCTGTTCATATCGAATCATTCCTGCCCCCCGCTCAGTATCGTGATCCTCTTCCACCATCTCGACTGATCGAACTCAGCCACGACTGCCCTCGACGTGATCGAAACTCCAGTGAGTTTTCTCCGCAGTGTGATAAGCGATCGAATAGACACGGCTGGCCCATCTGAGAATCCAACGTGAATTGAGTCGCTCTGAGATGTGAGTGTAACGTCGAGATCGCGAGGAAGATCAATTGAGATAGTCGGCGACAGCAACGGAAGCAACATCCTGATCAACGAGATGGCTCCGAACGCAATCGTCAACGGATCGCCTGTCACACGGTCGCCGGATGCTCCGACAGCACGCACGGGGATCACGACTGGCCCCGCGTCGAGCGTCAGTGACTCACCGTTGAATCTGTAATCGAATGACGCGGCCTTGAGCGGCCAAGCTGGTCCCTCGACCTCGACAGATAGACTCCCGCTCGTGCCGATCACGTCGCCGAGTGTCCACGGCTGACCAACGACCAGCGATGCGGGAGCGTCACGATGCCAACGGGCTTTGGCTGACGTGACGCCACTGGCCCGCACTCTATCGAGCAGCCCAGCCAGATTGATTCCGCTTAATGCTCCAACGGGAGCCTCGCCAACCACCTCGGGCTGCGTCTGATCGTAGCTCGACTGGAGTTGAGCGAGCGTGTGACGGCCAATCAGATACTGCGTCGATCCGTTGGCCCCGATCCACGTCGCAC
>Ga0208974_1000652_pt1 | contig 14201 bp, 19 predicted proteins | sample GreLakmeER15MSRF_FD_187699 | JGI IMG/M metagenome (GOLD analysis project Ga0208974, IMG submission 187699) | Freshwater lentic microbial communities from great Laurentian Lakes, MI, USA - Great Lakes metaG ER15MSRF (SPAdes) | ecosystem: Environmental > Aquatic > Freshwater > Lake | place: Great...
AGCATCACGGCTCTAGCTGTGTCATCAATGAAGCAACGGGATATATTCGAGGTATGTGCAATGTGGTTCCTCTTGTTAAGCCAAACGCTTTTGCTGCTAGCTATGCTGCTGATAGGCTAAAAGGTATCTTGGCTGCATAAATAGTGTATTACGTAATATAAACACAAGGAAATTAAAATGGCTTCTATTAGAATCACTTATCAATCAAATACAGCTGTCGATCAGCAGTGGGTAGTGACTGAGGTTGGCGGAGCATCATATACTGCTGAGACATTGACCATCGATGTTCCTAGCTGGTCATTTGTCAATGACGAAGGCCATTATATCGAGTGTAATGGGCAAATTTCTAAAGAAGAAAACTCTATTAGCATTCGTAGAGAATAAGAAGAGATTGCGGGTGTAGCTCAATGGTAGAGCAGCAGCCTTCCAAGCTGAATACGAGGGTTCGATTCCCTCTACCCGCTCCAAAATTCAACAGGCAGTGTAGATTCACGGCTTAGGTGTAAGTACTCGGAATTGTGTAGTACCTCTGAGAACCTAGGCGAGGTCGGGTGAGTACATTTATTATCGGGTGGCAGTGCTACGCCAATAGTAAAGAAAGGCTCTTAACCTTGGAAACCCGGACACTGAAAAGGGGATGCATACTCGTTCCTGTTGAATGATGTTAGAGGGATTGTAGGTGGACCTGTAGTGTCGGATACCGATCCGAGTGACTGGGCAACCTTCACTTTTTACTGGGGTGCTAGTGATAACGGGAGCACGGTAGCTTTGCAAGCTTCAAGACAGGGTTCGATTCCCTGGCATTCCACCAATATAAATAACAGATAATATTTTTTAATGGAGGTTGCAATGGACGAAGAATTTATTGGTGCAATTAAGTTGGTAGCATTTAATTATGACCCTGAATGTTTTATGGCATGTGACGGGCGTCTGTTAAATGTAACTCAGTATCAGGCTCTATATGCTCTTCTGGGTAATAATTTTGGCGGTGAGTTTGGCAAGACATTTGCTCTACCCAAGCTGGACGCTCCTATGAAGGGTACGCATTACATCATCTGTGTCAACGGTCTCTGGCCGCCACGTTCTAACTGAAGGAGAAGTGAAATGAAATATTCAGATAAAGTTTTTTTTGGTGTTTTTAGTATTGCATTGATAGCAATTATCGTTATAGCCGGTAATTATCAGATATCCAATTCCACTAACAAATTGCCCAATCCTAATGTAGAATGGTCCAATTTGATTAATGGGCAACCTTTACCCAACACACCTGGCAAGGCCATGGCTGAAACTAGGGTTATTACTCAACCCGTGACAGACGCAAGAGGCAAATCCACTGGTTGGGTGATCATATCATCCAGAGCTTCTCGAGATGTAGGTACACGTGCTCCTGTGCATGTCCATCCATATGGAGGACAGACCTGTGTGCTATCTGGAGAAATGAGCCTATATCTAGATGGCGAACCTACTATAATGAAAGCCGGTCCAAACGAATGTTATTGGATGCCGGCCAATCGCAGAATGTCTGCTATCAATACAGGAAGCACTGCTTCTACATTCATTGATACTTTCGTTGTGCCAGCAGGTGAACAGGTATGGCTCGTGGTAGAACCTGGACTGGAAGATTCACAGGATCAATTTGATATGCTGTTTAATACGAAAGAGCATGTCCACTAAACAATATGCCCCACTGGCCCAACTGGTTAGAGGTGCTTGCCTTAGAAGCAAGAGGTTCTCCGTTCGAATCGGAGGTGGGGCACCAATATAATGCCACTTTAGTTCAATGGTAGAACATTGGTTTGTGGAACCAAGTACAGCAGTTCGATTCTGCTAAGTGGTGCCATAAATATGTCATTAGGAGGGATATGATATGAAGAAAATTATCTTTACATTACTAGCATTATTTCCTACAATGACATATGCCCAAGACAAAAATGATTGTGTGGATGCTGTTACAGCACACAAGGGCATGGCAGAACAATACGGCGAGAAACCGTTCGTTGATCTTAATGAAAAAGGTGTCAGGCAGCTTATAATCTATGCTAACATGGCTACAGGTACCTGGACAGTATTTGCTTTTAATCCACAACAAAATCAGCTGTGTGCTATCACTGCAGGAAAAGATTTCAAACCCGCAGAGAGCAGGTTTGATCCAAAACTGTGATATTTGAATTGGTAGTATGATATGAAGACTATATTAGTCACCGGTGGGTATGGATATATCGGTTCGCATGCTATCAAAGCATTAGCAGATGCGGGATATACAGTTGATAGCATAGATTTTAAACAATCTACTAACAAGATAAAAAGATATGTCCGCTCAGATAGGATCCGTGACATATCCAAGATGACAAGCATAGGCGGAAACTGGGGTGAATATGATGCTGTCGTCCATCTCGCAGGATTGATATCCGTAGAACAATCTGTTCAATATCCCTGGTTGTATTTTAAGAACAATATCCTGGGGACGAAAAATCTGCTTGACTGTATCAGCACAGATCATCTTATATTCGCATCGACTGCAGCTGCTTTCAATCCTGCGTCACCTTATGCGACTTCTAAGATCGCAGCCGAACAGCTAGTCAGGAATCAGAGTAAGAATCATACGATCTTCAGGTTCTTTAATGTTGCCGGTAACAATGGTGAGTTCAGTCAGATCGGGGAATCGACTCACCTGATCCGTATTGCTGCAGAGACTGCTGCCGGCAAGAGGACCCATATGAATATCAATGGCACTGATTGGCAGACGAGAGATGGGACCTGCATCCGTGATTATGTCCATGTGATGGATCTCGTAGAGTGCATCCTCAAAGCAATCGAAGTGCCTGCCAATACTGATTATGAATGCATCGGAAGCGGCATCGGCTATACAGTTAATGAAGTGATCGATATGATGAAAGAGATATCGGGCCAGGATTTCAAAGTGATAGAATCTCCTCGAAGGAAGGGTGATACAGCAGAAGTGCTGATCCCAGAACACAAATCAAAATACTTTTATGGAAATAGAACGCTAGAAGAAATGTGCCTCAGTGCATATAAGATGGAATTGAAATAAGGCAATTGCTGCCAATCTGAGAGGTAATACAAGATGGATGCTGAAGTACATTATGCTTTCCCTACAGCTATATTCACTCAACAGTTGGAAAATTTCGAATCCATAAACAAGATATTTTTAGATAATATTGAACCATATGATTTTACCAGCACAGGTGAAGTATTGACCGGAGAATATCTGGGTAAGATATCAATGCACCACAATCCTCTATTTAAAGATTTTTATAAAATAGTATCTGAATGTGCCAGAGATTATGTTGATTTCTTGGGCATGCGAGAAGACATTTTTGAATATCATTTTACAAAATCTTGGCTATCAATAATCGATAAACCAACACTGCACATGAGATATCACTCACACAGCGTTTCTGATATATCCTGGGTATATTATGTACAAGTTCCTGAAAATGCTGATGCTATATCTTTTTTTAACAAGCACAAACCAAACGAACTTTTTTCAGGATTCATGGATGATGGTAGAGATACTCCTTTAGATGATTTATATGACTTCACTCCCAAAGGCAAAACTTTCTTTAAGGAAAGAAATGCAGCAAATTATACAACTTTTAATGTTCCGCCTCAGGAAGGAATGCTGATATTGTTTCCTGGTAAACAACAACACGGAACAATACCACATCCAGATGCAACAGGACCTCAGCTGGGAAAACGCACAGCGGTTGTTGGAGACATCAATTTAATCCTTAAACCAGGCCATCTAAATTTTGAATCAGGAAGAATAAATAACGATTACATGAGAACATTTGATTAATACTATGTTGACAATGCCGTGGAACTCTACTACAATATAAAGAGAATGGAGAGTTGGCTGAGAGGCCGAAAGCACTCGGTTGCTAACTGAGCGAGCCCTAATCCGGCTCCGTGGGTTCGAATCCCACACTCTCCGCCAATCTATAATGAGGAAACAATGATTACAGTCGTAATACCTACCATGTGGAAATACAAACCATTTATAAGATTTCTGACGGATCTTACTTGGGTTTCTTCTATTGGCGAGATCATTATTATTGATAACAATCCAACAGAAAGACCTGATGATAGAGTATTAAATTTTCCTCGTATTAAATTAGTCACTTTTGGTCATAATATTTACGTTAATCCTGCATGGAATTTGGGTGTAGAACAAGCACAGTATGATAAAATATGTTTGCTTAATGATGATGTGATTGTGGATTTAAAAATATTTAATAGAATGAATATGTTTTTAAATCCTTCTGTTGGACTTTGTGGTATATGTCCTGGATTAACAGAAGAGTTTGGTCATCCCCCTATAGATACTGGTGAAATAAATTTAATACACACACCATTCCAATATAATGCTAGAACGCATTTTGGTCTGGGTACGCTGATGTTCTTTCATAAAGATGTATACATTCCCGTCATTGAAGGTCTGGATCTCTATTGGGGAGATAACTTCATCTATGATACTCTATATTATAAGATGAATAAAAATTATCTGATCACAAATTGTTTTTATTATTCTCCTAACGCACAGACAACATCCACTATTGAAAATGCTAACGAAATTTTAAATAGAGAAAGCATGATATACAACAGAGAGATGCCAAAGATTATCCACGAAATAATATCTAGTAGATAATTGTATTTTTTACTTGTATAAATAATCTAACTAATATACAATTATATTTTATGAGGATGTGATATGCGTGATTTGATTATGGGTTCCATTACCAAACTGGGATGGGACAGATGTGAGCACTGGGTTAACTCGATTAATAAAAGCGGGTTTGATGGTGACAAGATCATCTGTATATTCGGAGATCATAAAGATCTCGTAAATAATTTTAAGAACAACGGATTTCAAGTCTATAATTATAGAACACTCTCAGATAATGAGAACATATGTGTGGCTCGTTTCTTAGCGTATAATGATATCCTGAGTAAAAACGAACAGAAATATCGTAAAGTGCTTGCCACAGACGTCACTGATGTTGTGTTTCAAAAGAATCCCACAGAATTTTTTGATATTATTATTGAAAAATGTATTATAGCATCTTCAGAAAATATCAGATATAAAGATGAGAACTGGGGAGCAAATAACATGCGCCTGTCTTTTGGTGATGATGCCTATGGCAGGATGAAGGATGCTGTTATATATAATGCCGGAGTGATTGCGGGTGAGCATCAGCTGATACAAGATCTGTTCTTGGCAATATACAAGATGTGTGAAAATAAACCTCAGCATATCGAAGGTGGCGGAGGACCTGATCAGGCAGCATATAATTATTTGCTCTCATTATCACAGTTCAAACAGACAACCAAGTTCATGGAACATGATATCGGATGGGCATGTCAGGCCGGGACAAATGTTGATCCTCATAAGGATTACAGCAAAACAAATGTTGAAATCCTACCTAAAATATGTGATAATGAGATAGTGACATCCTGGGATAAATCCTATTATATCGTACATCAATATAATAGAAATCCTGTGTGGAAACAATCCATTGAAGATAGATTTTCTTGATAATAAAAAGGCTTATAACATGTCAGTATCTTATACAATATTAGATTCTTCGAATTCAGATAATAATATTATTAAATTAACTGATCCTCATGATCATCTCGAACCCAGAGAGTGGGTTGATGTTCAGATAGATTGGTGCACCAATAACATATGTGGGACGAGTTTGATTCCAGCTCTCCTGAACCTCCGAGGTGATCTCATCGGATGTGAGATTGGGGTTTGTCTAGGAACAACATCAGATGCTTTCTTAAAGAGAGTTCCTAACATCAAGAAATATTATGCTGTAGATCATTATCCTGTTTTTATAGATGGGAATGTAGCTAACCTTTCAAAAGAAAGGCAAGAGCTAATCAAACAATATGCTTTTGATATCTTATCCAAGCATGATAACAAAGTTAATTTTGAATATGTCGATAGCGATACGTTTTCTAAGACGATTCCCGATGAGCATCTAGACTTTATTTTCATTGACGGCGATCATAGGTATGAGTCTGTTCTCAGAGATTTGAACAATTATTATTCTAAGATTAAAATCGGCGGGATTTTTGCAGGACATGATTATGGCAATCGTGAAGTAAATGCCGCCCTCAGGGATTTTCTAAAAGAAGATTATGATAAGATACATCCTTTAGAGAATGACGTCTGGTATGTGGAGAAGAAATGATGAAAAAATATAATAAGATTATCGTATGGGGTGGCAAACCGTATACAAGACATACTCACGGATTTGCACACGGAGCCCTGTACAGAGCAGCTCAATCCATGGGCATTGAGTCCTATTGGTTAGACAACAGGGACAACGCTCCAGAAAGTTTTTTCGATAATTCTATTATTGTGACAGAACAGTGGTTGGCATTCGAAAATTCACACAGCAATCGTCTGCCATTGCGTCCTACATCTGCTTATGTCGTCAATTACTTGGGCAATAAAGGTCCCGGCCGGGAAGGTAATCCCGGTGCTGGAATGTATCTCGGTAAAGTAGGACGGTTGATAGATTATCGTTTCGCTTGTGATTGGGGCATCAATGGCATAGAAGACAAGAACTACGCCTACAAGTTTGAGAAAGAAAAATACCTTGAAATCGGCGGCGGTTCAAGTTATTATGAGCAGGGTGACGATTACGATAATTTTTATGCTTTCTGGGGAACAGATTTGCTTCCTGATGAGATAAATTTTGAAGATAGATTCATTCCTTTTGCTGAACCCAGGTATGCTTTCTTTGGCGGATCTATTTCAGATAATTGGGGGAATGTCGGAGACGGCAATGCTCATCTGTTTGCAGCCTTCAGTGAAGAATGTAAAAAGGCAGACATAGCATTCTATCACAACAGCCCGCACGAATCTCCTCTGGAGATTGAGCAGATTAGAAAAACCGTAACTGAGTCATACCTACCTCTGGACATACGTCCTGAAAATCATCTAGCAAACAATTATGTACCCTGTCGTTCTTTTAAGAATACGAGTTACGGACAATTAGTTATCACCAATTCAAAGGCTGTCTATGATTTCTTTGACGGTGAAGCAGCATATGCCAGTGATACTGGAGAGTTGTTTCATGTGGCTTGTGAGATGCAGAACGATCCTAAGACAAAGGATAAGATTCTAAATCAGATGAAGAAGGTAAAAGACAAGCATACATATGTCAATAGAGTGAATGACATTATCAGTATTTTGGAGATGTGAATGAAGACCGCGCTTATTACTGGTATTACTGGAATGGTGGGATCCCACCTTGCAGATTATCTTATTGAAAATACAGATTGGAATATTGTGGGTCTTACCAGATGGAGGAGCCCTCTGGATAACATCAAACACCTTATAGAGAGAATCAATGTTAAGGATAGAATCACATTGGTCAACGGTGATCTCAACGACAGCATCTCCTTGGATGCTGTTATACGAGATCATCAACCAGACTATGTGTTTCATCTTGCTGCTCAGAGTTTTCCTCTAACAAGTTTCACTGCTCCAGTAGATACTCTTAACACCAACATCCAGGGTACTGTAAGGCTCTTGGATTCTATTAAGACATACAAGAATGATGCTATCGTTCATGTCTGTGCTTCCTCAGAGGTCTTTGGCAGAGTTCCTAAAGAAAAATTACCCATTGATGAAGAATGCACTTTCCATCCTGCATCTCCCTATGCTGTTTCTAAAGTAGGAACAGATCTCATGGGTCGTTTCTATGCAGAAGCTTATGGCATGACTGTGATGACCACAAGAATGTTCACACATACAGGACCACGACGCGGCGATGTGTTTGCTGAATCTTCTTTTGCCAAACAGATTGCCATGATCGAAGCTGGATATATTAAAGAACCCATGGTTAAGGTCGGCAATTTAAATAGCCTCAGGACCATTGCTGATGTCAGAGATGCTGTCCGTGCTTATCATATGTTGTTGACAGTCAATCCTACTGCTGGAGAATATTATAATATCGGCGGAACATATACATGCGAGATTGGCGATGTTTTGAATACTCTTATCGGCATGTCTACTATGAAAGACGATATCAAGATAGTCACCGATCCAGCAAGATTGCGTCCTATCGATGCCAATCTGCAGGTTCCCAACACCAATAAATTCTTTAAGCATACGGGATGGAAACCCGAGATACCTTTTGACAAGACCATGTCAGATCTGCTAGATTACTGGAGAGATCAGATCGAAACAAACGGTGGAAAATACCTAATCAGATAAGGATTTATTATGGGTAGATTAACGTCAGAATATTTGAACAGATATTCAAAAAAATATGCTTTTATCGAGACAGGAACATACCACGGTGATACGGTAAAAACTGCAGACAGTTACGGATTCAAGGCGATACACAGCATTGAGATATACCAACCATTGTACGAACAATGCACAGAAACATTCAAGAACGACCCTCATATTAAGATATGGCGAGGTGACTCACCTGATGTGCTAAGAGAGATTGTCCCTACGCTTACAGAACAATCCACGTTCTGGTTGGATGCTCACAGGAGCGGCGTTCTCATGACACCTGGAAGTGAGAAGTATGGTGCATGTCCTTTGGTAGATGAAGTGAATGCAATTGCATCATCTCCGATTAAAAATCATGTGATCTTTGCTGACGATCAGAGATTGTTCGGAACACCTGGCTGGGACTATCTCGAAAAAGATGATTATTTAAATGCTATTTTAAAAATAAATCCCAATTATGTCTTTGAATATCTTGATGGCGGATTCAGTTACGGCAAAACATTTCCTACGGATGATATCATTGTAGCATATGTTCCAGAATAAGGATTATACACCATGATGAATTCGATTGGTATTAAAGCAGTTAAAGCGGCAAATAGCAAATTATATGATACAGAACAAGAATGGTTAGAAGAATTTGCCAACAGATATTATGAACTAACAACAGAAACATTCATTGAACTTGCAAAACAAGAACTGTCTCAAGAGACTATCCAAAAGATAAAGAATTTTAAAAAACAATGATCATAATTAGAACTCCTTATCGTATTTCTTTCTTTGGCGGTGGCACAGATTATCCTGCCTGGTATAATGATAATCCGGGCTCTGTGATATCTACCACAATCAACAAATATTCTTTTCTTGTTTTGAGAAAACTTCCTTCGATATTTGATTACAAGTATCGTATTCGTTACTGGGAGAAACAAGAGACGGATAACGTAGAAGATATTTCTGTTCCTATTATCAGAGAAGCTATCAAGTATATGGATTTCGAACACGGAATAGATATAACACATCATGGAGATCTTCCTAACAGGACTGGCATCGGATCCAGTTCTAGTTTTACTGTGGGGTTAGTTCATGGGCTTTCTGTCCTTAAGAATCAAAATTACACAAAAAGAAACATGGCATCGGACGCTATTCACCTCGAACAAAATGTGATAAAAGAAGCAGTGGGGTCTCAGGATCAGGTTGCTGCTGCTTTTGGAGGTCTCAATCGCATTGATTTCGGAGGTACGTGGAATTTTACATGCTATCCACTGCATCTAAAGAAACGAGACATAACTGAATTTGAATCCTGGGTACAGATATTCTTTACGAGCAAATTGAGAAACTCTCATGATATTGCTACTAAAAACATTGATAGCATTAAATCTAAAAAAGTGGATCTTAATTCGATGAATGAACTTACAAAACAAGCAGAAACTATCTTGTTTTCTTCTAGTAAACAAAAATTCTATGATCTTGGCGGGCTGTTGAACGAACAATGGAAGATTAAAAAGAGCATAGAAGAAACTATCACCAATACGGATATTGATGATATCTATGAAAAAGGATTGAATGCTGGTGCTATCGGCGGTAAATTATTGGGTGCTGGCGGTGGAGGATTCATTATGTTCTTGACACCACCACATTTACATAGTAGAGTGGCAGAAGAATTACAATTAAAAGAAGTGCCGGTTGATTTTGAACATTTAGGTAGCCAGATGATATATCACGACTATCAGGACCAAGAGGATTGATTATGAGTAAAATTTATGTTGCAGGTCATAGGGGCCTTGTGGGTTCGTCTATCGTAAGGATGCTCATTAACCAGGGTGTCGATCCTGATGATATCATCACAAGGACTAGCAAAGAACTAGATCTCAGGGATAGAGATAATGTCGATTGGCTGTTTGGCACGTTTAATATCAAACAAGTTTACATGGCAGCAGCATATGTCGGAGGTATCGTAGCCAACAACACATACCCAGCAGATTTTATCTATAACAATATCATGATCCAGACGAATGTGATCAGTGCTGCACATCAGTATAAAGTTGATAGGCTTCTCATGCTCGGATCCACATGCGTTTATCCTAAACATTCTTGGAATCCTATCAAAGAAGAATATCTTATGACAGGTCCTCTAGAACCCACTAATGAGTCGTATGCTGTAGCAAAGATCGCAGGTATCAAGATGTGCGATGCCTATAATAGACAGTATGGTACAGATTTTAGGAGTGTTTTGCCCTGTAACCTTTATGGTCCCGGTGACAATTATGATCTTGCTAATGGTCATGTTACAGCGGGAATTCTTCGTAAGATGCATGAAGCAAAGATCAATAATAGCCCGACAGTTACGATCTGGGGAACAGGAAACGCCCGTCGAGAATTTCTTTATGCTGAAGACATGGCAGAAGCATGCATCACCGTAATGAATGTCGATAAGGAAGATTACGATAGTCTTGTGAAGCCTATGCAAAATTATATCAATCTTGGCGCGGGATTTGATATTACTATCAGAGAATTAGTATCTCATATTAAAGATGTTGTTGATTATACGGGTGATATTATTTACGATCACAACAAGCCAGATGGTACGATGCAAAAATTGACAGACAATACCAAAGTATTGAAATTGGGTTGGAAACCCAAAACTTCTATGCAAGAGGGTCTCAAAGCAACTTATGCAGCATTCAAGGAGACACTATGAGTATATCATACAGATTAGAAGATTACGCAAATCGTTTAAGTTCTGCTATTCAATCAGTAAATAGAAAAGAGCTTAAAAACGCTCATGATATTATCCTGAATGCTGTAAGAGGCAGGAAGAATATTTTTGTTTGCGGTAATGGCGGTTCACTTTCTATGAGTGAGCATCTGATGTGTGATATGGGTAAAGGACTATACTATGATGCAGGTTTTAAACCTCGTATTTTTTCTTTAACATCCAGTCCTATCATTACAGCTACTGCTAACGATATCGGATATGATGATGTATTTTCTTTACAGTTGGATATGATGGCTGGTGTCGGCGATGTCCTCATTGTTGTATCTGCATCCGGCAACTCTCCTAATGTGGTTAAAGCAGTTGAAAAAGCAAGGGATATGAACATGATCATCATTGCTTTTACGGGATTTGACGGCGGTAAAATTTCTCGTTTAGCTAATGTTGTTCTTTATACCAACGAAAACAATTACGGCATAGTTGAAGACTCTCATCAGGCAATCATGCATGTGATTGCACAGCAAATCCGTGAGACGTTTCATAACGGAGTAAACGAACTCAAACTATGAAAAATGTCGTGGTCGTCAGCGGAGGGTTTGATCCCGTCCATTCAGGTCATATTAAATTGATTAATAGCGCAAAACTATTGGGTGATATTCTTATAGTGGGCATCAATTCAGATGATTGGTTAATTAGAAAAAAAGGTAAGTTTTTCATGCCCTGGCAAGAAAGATATACGGTCATTTCCAATCTAAAAGCAGTGGATTATGCCATCAATTTTAACGATGATGACGGTACTGCATTGCACCTTCTTGAACTCGTGAGACAAACATGGCAGGATGATCATATCATTTTTGCCAATGGCGGCGACAGAAACACTTTAAATAATAATGAAGCTAGTTTTGAGGATGACAACTTTAACTTTGCTTTTGGTGTGGGCGGAAATTATAAAAGCAATTCATCATCTTCTATATTAGAACAGTGGGAAAATAAATGAAAAGAATTCTTTATGTCGTGCATAGATACGCTCCTTATCCCGGAGGATCAGAAAATTATGTTCGTGACATGGCAGAGGAAACTGCTGGCAGAGGGCATGAAGTAGCAGTGTTTACTGCAGAACACAAAGGTGATTGGAACGGTATCAGAGTATCAGGTGATCCTCAGATCTTATTAGAGAATTGGGATCTGATTGTTGTTCATGGTAGCGGAGTAAGCGCACAAGATTTTGTCCATCAAAATTCTTCTGTGATCCCGTCTGATATACTATATATGCTTATATTGCCGTCTCACACCCCGCTGAGCCTGCAGGCATTGAAGAACAGCAAGTATGTCGGATGTTCTTCGTTAGCTGATTGGGAACATGTTGAGAAATATGGCGTGTCAAATAAATCTGTTGAGATCAGACATAGCATAAATCCTAAGATATCTATTGGCAAACCCGGATTCAAAGAAAAGTACGGCATCAAAACTGATAAGATGTTCATGTCTGCTGGCGGATTTTGGCAGCATAAAGGATTTGAAGAATTGATCGATTCTTTTAATAAAACGAATCTTACTGATACAACTCTAGTTCTTACGGGTTATGATAACAGAAGCAATCTTATGCCAGCAACTACTGAGTTTGTTAAACCGTTCCTCATCGATGATAGGGATGATGTCATGTCTGCTATCAGTGAAGCAGATCTCTATGTCTTAAATTCATATGAAGAAGGTTTTGGTCTGGTGCTTCTTGAATCGATGTTAAATAATACACCCTGGGCTGCTAGGAATATCGCGGGTGCAGCTACTATGAGAGAATACGGATTCACATACGACACTCAAGATCAATTGATCGAGTATATGAGGAATTTTAATAGGTTGGGTTTAATTTCGTCTGATGAGACATATGATTATGTCGTTAACAATAGGATGATTTCAAATACAGTAGATGATATCATGAGTTTATTGAAATGAGCAAAAATGTTTTGATTACAGGTGGTGCAGGTTTTATTGCTCACCACCTGATAAACCACATACTCAACAATACAGATTGGAATGTTGTTAGCCTTGATCGTTTGGATTTCTCAGGCAATCTGAACAGGCTACATGACCTCATCAAAGACAATCCAAACAAGCACAGACTTAAGATCGTATTTCATGATCTTAAGTCTGCTATTACTCCTCTTACTGCTACTCGTATCGGTGCCCCTGATATTATTCTTCATCTGGCCGCTGGCAGTCATGTTGATCGCTCAATTGATTGTCCCATGGAGTTTGTCCTTGATAATGTGGTTGGAACCTGTAACATCCTTGATTTCGCTCGTGGATGTAATGGTTCCTTAGAGAAGTTCATTTATTTTTCGACAGATGAAGTATTTGGTCCAGCTCCTCCTGGGATTAACTATGATGAGTATGATCGTTATAATAGTACAAATCCTTATTCTGCAACAAAAGCAGGCGGCGAAGAGTTGGCTGTTGCATATCGTAACACATATAAACTTCCTATTATAATTACTCATACGATGAATGTGTTTGGTGAGCGTCAGCATCCAGAGAAGTTTATTCCTTTGTGTATTAAAAAGATCAGAGATGGTGAGAATGTCACCATTCACAGCGATCCTTCTAAGACAATTCCTGGAAGCAGACATTACATCCATGCGGTAGATGTTGCAGAAGCTATTATGTTTATATTAGATAACGTGGATGATAAACAATATGATATAATTCCCAAGCTCAACATCGTGGGTAAACAAGAAATAAATAATCTAGAGTTGGCGCAAATTATTGCTGATGCTCAGGGTAAAGAGCTAAAATATGTCATGTTGGATTTTCACTCTGCTAGACCTGGACATGATCTTAGATATTCTTTGAGCGGCCAGAGAATGAAAAATCTAGGATGGGAACCCAAGATTGATTTGACAGAAAGAATTAAACAGGTTGTCGATTGGACTCTTAACAGGCCTGATTGGCTTATCACCTAAAGGATAAATGATGTTGAAATATATCGCTACTTTATTACTAATGACTTCTGCAGCGTATGCAGCAGAACAACTACCCCCTAAACCTGTCGAGTCCTGTAAGGTTCAGATACCTCACGGCATGCCTGTGACTGATGAGAGCAGCGATATAATCATCTGCCGGACTGGTTACATACTGGCACATGATATCGATGCTCGTATCCCTGATTGGGTGGCATGGACATTGACTCCGGAACGTGTCATCGGTTGT
>Ga0208974_1000653_pt1 | contig 14198 bp, 22 predicted proteins | sample GreLakmeER15MSRF_FD_187699 | JGI IMG/M metagenome (GOLD analysis project Ga0208974, IMG submission 187699) | Freshwater lentic microbial communities from great Laurentian Lakes, MI, USA - Great Lakes metaG ER15MSRF (SPAdes) | ecosystem: Environmental > Aquatic > Freshwater > Lake | place: Great...
GTCACAGATCAATCAAGATCTATGATGGATCACTTCTTCATTCCGCCTTTCTTTGTGCCTGCTTTAGTACCAGCTTTGCCACCTTTAGAACCAGCGGCGCCTTTCATACCAGCCATGACGCAAGAATCAAACAACCTTAATTATAGGAAACTTTAGCCCTATGAATCAATTTCCTTGCACAAGTTGCGGCCTCTGTTGTCGCATTGTTGGTCATCTTTTGCCCAACATTGATCAGATTAAAGACCCGTTAAGTAAACATTTAGTCAGCACATTTCCCTATAAAACTAATGACGGTGTATGCGAAATGCTGCAACCAGATAACACTTGCGCAGTATACAACGACAGACCCGACTTGTGCAACATAAACACTGTGGCAAAACTCCGAGGAATCACAGATCTAAATGAATATCATAAACTTAACGCTCAGATATGTAACAGCTGGATTCAAGTAAGTAGATCAGATCCTTCCTACTTAATCGACTTAACACAATTTGACAATACGGGAGCCACGCTCTGATATTATTACCATGTCCTCGCTCGCTTCGCTCACTGCGGGGGCGTCGCACACATCTCCTGTAACTTTCTGATGGATACTGAACTCACAGGCTACGAAGTAATCTCGATCAGTTTCGATGTCTACGATGATGCTTTAACCCATGAGGATCAAGCAAATTTAAGTAATAGTTTGTTAGCTCGATACAGAGGTAGCACTTGGATTTCTAACTCTTTAGAAACAGTTGTCGAGGCTATTACCGAAGAATCTGGTTATACAATTAGCTCTCTATCAATTAAATCTATCAACTTTGAGGAACTTGATGATGCCGAAGAAGAGAACTGCGATCAAGACAGCGCCCGTGTTTCGCTGTTTCAAAGTAACAATAACAACCCCTAAGAAAACCTTTGAAGATTACGTACGCACACCATTAAATTGGAGTCCAGCAAAAACTACAGCCCGTTATCTTTCAACTCATAAACATACAAATGTAGTTGATATTGTAACCACGCGGCTACCTTTGAACTTTGTAATTACCTCTTCTACTTCTTTTATCCACTACGAGGACTATTAACATGCGTTACCGAATTCGCGTATTTGTCGAAAGTAACGAAGGAGAACGTAAATGTAACACAATTGTCAGAGTTTTCTTCCAACAGAAAGATTTAGATTCTTATGTTGCGGGGTTTGCTGATGGTAGTGCAGTTGCTGTTGACGGAGTTGTTTTAGGATCAAAAATTACACCTATGGAAAGGTAAGTTACTTATTATTATTTAGAGATAAATAACTTTTTAAGAGCAGGTGCAAATCATGGTAAATTTCTATTAAGTAGAAAAAGTTTTAATAAATAATGATGTTGGGGATGCTGTATCCCTATAACATTAAATAAACCGCAAAGGATTACATGAAACTGTTAAATGTAGTTGGTAAAACTTACTGGACTTTAGGATTAATTACTTGGTTTTTCACAACCAGTGATCATGCTCTCCTATTATCCTTGATAGGTTTCATCCTCATGTGCCTTTAACTAGATTACCTATTGACAGGAGGTTCTCGCTTAGCTATCTTGTTTACAGGCGGCACCGGCCTATTTAACGTGGCGCACCTCTTCCTCTACCCTATCAAAATCACATGGACACACCTTCCTTTCGCGATCTAGTGGCAGTCGGGCGCACCGCTGCCGAGTGCTGGAATGAATTCGATATAGCGCAGATGCACTGCGAGCAAGCATTTGGCGCACCCTTCAATGCAGCCAAAGGCATTCTCAACACAGATATAAATGTGGCTGAGGCTCGCGGAGTTGATTTAGCTCCTTTCCAAGGCCCTGAATCGTCCTTTAAGTTTCCTGATCTTAGTGCGCACATAGTTGTGCGGGTTACCAGAAAACCCACGGGGCACAAGAACATCGATAAGATCAATGCCAAAATCGAGAAGCTGGAGCTCCAGCTAAAGGCTGCAAAAATTGAACGGAAAAGCTTGATTGAGCAGCTGGTTATTACCGGTGCAGTAGATCAGGTAACCGACAATATCGGCCTAGCTTTCACGAGGCTCAAATAATGTTGAGGGTCACAACTTTTCTGCTGCTCACTCTCTTGTCTGCAGTTATCGCCTGTGCATCGATGGGTTACGACCCGTTGGAGCCTAACCGCGAAAGCTCCCAGCTCCTCAAAGGATTCTGTAAAGATCCTAAAGTCTATGGCCCTGGTTGTTAATCCCGATAAACTTGCCGAAGCGTCTGCGGAAGGCGCTTCTTTTTATTCCCCCTACAAATTTCTTTAAGTTTTTGAAATGAACTCTTATCTTCTTTCCTGCTCAATTTCGGCGAGCGTCAGACAATCAATTCAAATCAAATTTGATGATTTGAAATTGCCAGCTTCAGTTATCACCACGCTGGAACGACAAAACACTGTAAGCCTTCGACCAAATCTATCTAACGCTCTTAAGGGAGAGTTAGATGATCTCCGTGTTTTACAGCGCGAATTGTACGACAACTATTGTTTACATTTTGGAGACACACACTTTGTAACAGCGAAGTATTTTGATGGTGCGAATGATATTATTGCAAAAATTCGCGCACAAGCGGGAATTGCTAACGAAAAACTATACAAAATATGGGAACAAGAGTTTTTTAAATGGAATCAAACAGTTGAAGAGTTTCTTCGACCTCTGTTTCCTACAGACGAAGAATATAAACTTGCATGTGATGCTTACATGAGAGTCTTTCCGACTCAAGAAGAATACAGAAACCCAATTCGAGTTTTTGTTGTGGGTCCACTGCCGATTAGTTTAGAAGCCGTCTCAACACCTACTGAAGGCGCCTCTTTTGATTCTGTATTAGCACACAGTAATTACATTAATACTAAAGAAGTACTTGATGCTGCTCACGCCAGTGCAGCTGACAGAGCTTTACAAATTAGTGCAGAACTTCTAGATGATTTAGATACACGAACTGTTACTAAGATTGGCCGGCAACAAACTGGCGGAGATAAGAAACGAGGTTCGTGGGAGATAACAGCATCGAAGCTCAAGTTAATTAGTGATTCAGTTCCTGGGTTTGAACATCTTTCCGAGTTAGCTGAAAAACTATTGCTTGCTGGTGATGCAATTCAATCTTCTTACCGTACAGAACGAGACCAAGGTGCAGTTACATTTCAAGAATTGCAAACAGAAATTCGTACAGAATTAGAATCTATTGTATCCACGCGGGACAAAACTAAAGGTTTGGAGATGTTACAGCAATCTTTGGCGCTTTCAAATACTTACAAGTCTTTATGTGACCGCATAAAGAAAGTTGAGAATTCGAACGCTCTAAACTTGTTAATTGCTGAATCAAACATTGAACAGGATATTTACCGTCAACGCTCCAAACAGTTACATAAACTTATCTCACAAAGGAGGGAGTTGATTGGAGCTGCAGGAGAAAATCTCGATACACTTATTTCAACAGTGGCTACCGCTGCTGAGGACTCTGAAACCCCTGATTTCTAATGAGTAGAATTCGTTACGCCCTCTGTTCAACAGAGGGTTATCTTTCTGATATTGAAAACTACGTTAGCGATCCTGAAGAAGCTGTTACTTTCAGCTGCTTTGATGTCGCTGTTCAAAAACTCAATACTTTACAACCGTTACTAAAAAACAGTTGTCGAGTTACTGAAGTACACATTCCTTTTCCCCTCACAAAACCTTTTATACTCGATGGCTACTCGAATAAGCACTAGGTTATTTCAAACAATAGATTTGAAGCTCCCGTTAGGTGTTGCCTCACCTGCCACTGTTGATCTGTACTATTCTAAACGCGCCAACACCTTAGGTGAATTTTCTATTAAACCTTTAGTTATTGTTTATGACGATGGCTCCACGGTAACGACAGAACAATTTTCACGTTTTAAATTTGCTTGCCCTCAACACGCAGTTGATGACTTAATGCAGTTTATAGAAGCGAACATTCCTACTAAACAAATTACATATAACGCTTATCGAGACAATGAAGAATTTAAATTTCCTATTCTCGCTAGCCGACTAAACAGTATTTTTGAACCAGAGATTTTACATCGTTCTTTAAATTATAAGAAACATTATTATGGCAGAGACGAAGGGACAGGCTATTGGTACTCTAAAAATTCTACAACACAATCTCTGAGTCTTGCTCCTTTTTATAAAGAAGAATCAGTCCCTTCTGCATTTGTTCTTACAGATGAAGATAAGGACCGTACGTTTATGAACAAAACGTCAAAATTGCATAGAGAATATCATGAAAAGTTGTTAGCGGTATTGCATAAATATGAGCTTGATTGGACAACAACTTACAATCAAGTTTATAACGATCATCTTTCTTCTACTGACAGCTCGAATTTCGGCGACATTCAAGAGATTTTAAATAATTATAAACAATAAGCCTCCGCCCAGAGGCCGCTCACCATCTGCTATAATCTACATCACATCACATCATTCATCATGAACGACACCCTCTTTGCCAAGCTTCAAAACTTTCGTGGTTCCCTCAACTCCTCGTCACTCGAACGTGAACATGTAATTGACGGCCTTCTCGCAACATTACTATCACAACAAAATGCTTTCCTTCTCGGGGCACCAGGAACCGGCAAATCTGATCTGGTGCGCACCATCTGCAATGGTATTTCTGGCGCCAACTATTTTGGTTACCTACTCACACCCACGACGGATCCTTCGGAAATCTTTGGACCAGTCGCTGTAAGCAAACTATTAAATGACGAATACACTCGTGATGTTCAAGGGTATTTACCTGATGCACACATTGCTTTTACAGACGAATTATTTCGTGGGTCATCGGCAATTTTAAACTCATTGCTTACTCTGTTAAACGAACGAACTTTTAATAATGGCAAGGAAGTTATAAACACTCCGATTCAATCGATTGTTGCAGCAACAAACAGTTGGCCTGACGAAGAATCCTTGCAAGCATTTGCCGATAGATTTCTATTTCGACCAACAGTTGAATTTTTAAAAAAGCCCGCGTCTAAACGTTTATTAGATTCGTGGGCTGTGGGTAATGAAGAAAGACCAAAAGTTGGTGTTCACCTTACATTGCCAGAGCTTAAAGCCCTTCAACAGGAAGCTAAAAACATAAAAGTTTCCGAAGAGTTCTTAGATAAATTTGTGGAGTTATGGGAAATGTTGGCCACGAGGGCAATCGTAATCAGTGATCGCCGTCGTGTTCAGATACTCAAGTTTCTTAAGGCTTGGGCTGTTGTGCAGGGTGATGAGGAGCTCTATCCCGAACACATGCACAACTCCATGATTAACATTGTCTATCAGACTCAAGAGGATCAAGAAACTATTACGGAAGTCTTAGAGCACGTTGTACCAACAGCAAACCGAATGTTTGCTGATGCAAAACGAGCTGCTGCGGGGATCATGACAGAATATCACGTTTGCTCTACTAAACAAAAATCTAAACAGGGTATTGCTGAGCTTAACGAATTCGTCGGCAACCTACGGAAATATCATAAAGATATGCAAACCGTAAGAGATAAAGTTGCAGAAATTTTGGACACTTCTAAATTTAGAATGAATATCCTAGCCAGAACGCAAGGCGTAAAGCTAGAACAACAACTGCAAAACTACCTAGATACGTTGGCTGTTGCCATTTCAGACTTCTCTAAGTAAAATAAAGCGCATCTAAACAATTGTATGCCTGAAACACAAGAAACTCTACTTGCAATCCGCACCGAGCTGGCGACATTTCTCGAAGCTGTCGAAGAGATAAAACCTTCGCAAGCTTTTGAACCTTTGGTCAAACTTTTAATCAGCTTAGATCGTAAAATCATTGATTCCAAAAAACATGAACACCAACTTCAACAAAACCTCTGAGTTTATTCGGCTTACACATAACGCTCCATTAACCCTGACTTGTTCTGCACTAGCTGATTTCCTGTGGGAAGATTTTATTCGTGAGACCCGCTCCTCTGTCTCTTACATTTCAAGCACACACAATATCACACAGATCTCTAGATTCGGTAAAGAACTTTTTGAACGACTTTATCAAGGTGACTCAGTTACTTGGTTAGTAAGTCTCGAAGATTACGAAGACTATTTTCGAGCAAAACAAGATGGTAGCCCCACGGCAGTTTTAAAAAATTATAAGCCTGAGAATGCGTTTTGGTATTTGGTGATGAGTGCGTTATCTAGTGCGTCCGCATGGACTCAGTTATTACAAAATAGTGTTGGTAATCAATTTAACGCAGGGAATAACGCCGTTAGAATCCTTAATGATTTGGCTGACTTTGTTAAAGAATTGATAGAGGATAATCAAATTGATGCAGATACAATGCTAAAAGCAGGGGAAAAACTTGAGGATTTACGAGAAAAGTTTAAACAGGCAAAAGCAAATAGTGACGATAAAGGTGCAGAGGCTGCGCGAGCAGAGGGAAAAGCCCTTGCCCAAGCAATTCAAAATCAATTGGAACTTTTAAAAGCTTCAGTAGAGGCAGAGGTAAACAATGCGGTAGATGACGCTTTACGCACATCTAAAAATGAAAACGATGCGTTAGAGACTCTTTGGGGGACTACAGATGGGGAGGGCTTTCACACGCAAGACTTACAAACGAAAAAAGAGTTAGCGGCTAAGTTACAAAAAAATAACACACTGAAACAAGTTGCTAAACAGTTAGGGTTTTTAAAAAGAGTTTGGACAGAAAGAAAACGTGCGAAAAGATCACGAGCAAACTATGAGGCGATTAACGGAGCCTGCTTTAGTAACGACATTACAAAAGCGTTTCCTTTGGAGCTTGCGCTCGCAGGAACAGAAAAGGGCCGCGCATTATTTGCTCTTAAGCACATGCACAAAACTATACTCACTAAAGACTATGAGGCGCATAGAAAGGATCTGGGCCGGGGTCCCATAATTTTATATGTGGACACCTCAGGGTCAATGTCGGGCAGCTTTGATATTTGGGCAAAGTCCATAACAATGACTATTGCGGCCCACGCGGGCAAAGATTCTAGGGATGTACATGTACACCTTTTTGACAACCGTGTCGGTGAGTCTTGTATTTTAAAACACAAGAATACTAATCTTGCTCTTATAGATTTTATTTCTTCGTGGCGATTGGGCGGCGGCACTTCGTTTAACGCTGTGCTACTTCATGCGCTGAGTGCTATTAAAGATTTCAAAAACGCGGATGTCCTTATGATTACCGATGGTTTTTCGTCGTTAGATGCCCACTTGGTTACCAAATTAAATAAACACAAAGAAACCGAAGGGATTCAATGGACGACTTTATGCTTGGGTAGCTCACCTGTTCAAATTTTGCACGATTTCTCAGATTTTGTTTACTCTGTGGATATTTCAAATCCCGACGAAACAATTGACACTATTCAAAAATCTATAAGAGTGTAATCATGAAAGCAAAAAGTTATCGAATTTTAACGCTGGCTGTTGAAGAAGGTGTGCGCTACGGTATTTCGCGATCAAAAAAATATGATCCTGATCCACCGGAAGAGGTTGTTATTGATACGCTGACCGACGCAGTGATGAGCCACATTTTGGAGTATTTTAGTTTCAACGAAAATGAGATTACCGATTAATTATATACACAATCACTTTTATTTTTAATCGACCGCACAAACAATTCTGTAAAAAGTTCCATCTTTTGTGCAGAAACTGCATGGGGATAATAACTAATTGCATTTTTTAAACTAACTAATTCTTCCCGTTCGTCCGCTGTTAGCCTTTCGTCGTTGTGGGTAGTTACCGTCATTAAGCTTTATCTTCTACCTCTATGTTAGCGTTTCAAAACACAATCTGTGTTTCTATCTACCCTTAAATAATCCACCTAGGAACTCACTGACTCCAAATTCAAAAGGTTTTTTTGTAGCTCTAGCAGCTTGCGAGGCTTTACTTGCTTGAGCCACGCGGGCAAGAATTGGAGCTACTCGGGCTTCCTGCCCTGCAACACGGGTGGCGACATCGCGCACACTTCGCATAACAGGATCTGCCGCTCTTGAAATATTCTGCGCAAAATCTCTAGCGACAACTGCGGGATTAAACCCTCCTCCAGGCTGCGTGGGTTTTGCAGGAGCTGCAGGATTAGCTTGCCCAGGTCCGACTATTGTTTGTCCAGCTGCAACAATATCTGGATTTTGAATTTTATTTAATCTCGCCAGAGTTTGTACATCTGTACCTAAGCGAGCAGCTACACTTGTTAAAGTCTCTCCTTCCTGAATTCTAGTTTGCCTCACTGGTGCTGCTGTTTGCTGTGGCGCCCTGATTGCTTCCTGCTGTACAGCTTCGGGTGCCCTTACAGTAAAATCAACATCATAAGGTTGCGCAATATTTTTAACAATGTTGGAGAGAAAACCTAAAGGAGTTACAGAGGCCCCAACATTCATCATCTTTCCCACCGGAGATTCAACAAATTCTGAAGCTTTCTGCGCGTATCCCTGTAGCTGTGCCAAGGGATTCGAAGATTGAATTAAGGTATCTGCATTTACTTTATTAAAATCATATTTATCTTGGATCCTTACGCTACCGTCTGGGTTCTTTGTCGCGTAGAATTGCCCAAGGGTTGATCGTCTCGCAATATCTTCAATCTTTGGAGAGATAGCTTTATCGTAATCTTCATATTGAACAGCACTTACGTTAGGATCACTTAGTTGTTCAACTAAACCTCGCGCAAGGTCTAAATCTTGCTTTGCACGAGCAGTAGGAAATTTACGATACACATCTTCTTTTTCGGTTAAAGTTCTTTTTCTCAGATTAATTTCCTGGCCACGGCCTGCTTGCGCTCGGGTAGCTGCTTTATATAAATCATCTTGAACACTACGTGGTATTATTTGCTCTACATTTTTATCAGTTATATCTTTGCTTCCAAAAGACGGTAGTACATATCGACCAAACAAATTTGCGGCTGTTTGAACTCCTTCATCACCACTCATGTATTCGTCTAAAAACTCTCTTATATCAGCCATAAAAAAAGGGGAGCTTATGCCCCCCAGTATAATCAAGCTAGGAACAGAAAGTTCGTTTATACTCAGAGTAAATATAAGTAATCGATTTTTCCTTTAGTCCCAGGATTTTACCTAGAGACTGCGCGGCGCCTTCATTTTGACAAGCCAAGGAAGCGGCAGGAAGAGAAGAAATGTAAATCGGATTTTCAAGTAGAGCTTGATTTTGCTCAGAGGTCATCCGATACTTACTGACTTCTTGAACTCGTAAAAGCCACGCAAGCTCAGCATCTTTGTTACGGGCTGTGTTTACAGTGGCCGTGGCAAGGGAAGGTAAAGTTGAAGCCAATATGGCTCCGCCGATGGCGGCGGCAATTAATTTGATGTGCATAGAAAAAGTCCTAGAGAAAGGGACCTCGTTAATGTAAACCATGCTCTAGAGAAAAGCAAGTGCGGACTATGCGGGTTTCCGTACTTCATCGCCCAAATAACAATTCAGATAAACCGAACTCTCCTTTTGTAGGATTAAACCTTTCCTTAACCAGATCGGCCCGACGTTGCAATTCGTTGCGGTTTTGTCTACGGATCATCTCCGTCTTACTTTGATCTGATAAAGGTTTGATTTCAGCAGTTAGTGGTTGATTTGGTAATGGTGTCTTGCTTGCAACTCCACTTCTTGGCGCCGTACCAATAAGCTGCCGTACTTTGGGTACTATACCTTCGCCAGTTTCTTGGCGAACAACTTCATTTGCAGCTCTGGCAGCAGCCGACCCAATAAACCCTAAGCCCACGCCGGGTGCCGCTGGTGCTAATACAGGAGTGGATAAAGCCGCAGCAAAAGCTGCTCCCGTAGGTAAACTTTCAATAAATTCACGCCCCATCTGTTTACCCATTGCAGCAGGCCCTTGCTTATATCCAGTTTGAATAGCTTCTGGACTGGGGATTAAATCTGCAGCTCCTGGCAATAGAGAAGCTGGTGTTCTTTTAATTGCGCGGCCCATCTCAAGTGCTCCCGCAGCAGCGCCCATTACTGGATCAACTGCATAGTAAGTCTTGTTACTCGGTAAACTACTTTGGTTGACTTTTGCTTGACCCCCGCTAAAGCTCAATTGTCCTCGAATTGGTGTCTCAGCAGGTTTCAGCTGTAATGGAATTACTTTTCCTTCTTTATTTATATATGCATATTGGGCTTGCTCAGTACCTTGCATTGGTCCAAAACCGCCACGCTGATAAGCCACTCCTCTTTTATTTGCTGGAGTTCCAATAACCTCTTGTTGTTTACGGAAAGTCGAACTGGCATCTCCTTTTCTCTCGGCGGCCTCCTCCAAATCAAACTCCTGTAATGGCTTATTCACTACCAAAGTTCCGGGAGGCATTCCAGCCAACGCATTTTTAGAAACAAATTCTGTGAATGCTTTAGAAACAGCCGGTGGTAAATCTTTGGCATCGTAAGTAAATCTATTTTCATCAGGAGAAAGCGTTTGAAAACTTATTGAGGACGTTCCTAAGATAGGATTTTTTGCGAGAAACTTTAAAGCATTTTCTGAAATATCGCCGGAGAAATTAGTAGAGTCAGCTATTCGAGGCAGCATGGGTGGAGAATTAGTCATACTTAGTCCATATATTTCACCAATATCATCTATTTTTGCTGGAGTGACTTCATCCGTATCTGGATTGTACCTCACATATAGTTTCGTAGGGTTATCTACACTTTGGGCATACTTATCGAAAAGCCTGATCTTAGCTTGAGGCGATAAATCGTCAAAGGCTTTTTTAAAAACGCGAGCGCGGTCGTCAATCCGACTCATTAATTCTCTTGCTTCTGGATCATCCCGCCCCACATATTTACCTCCTCCAATCAAAGGTCTGACAGTGGATGCGGCTTGTGATGAAACCTCGCTTAATTTTTCAGCCGCTTCAGGATTTAATTGACTTAACCGTTCAATAGCTCTTTGCTGCCGCTCCGTATTTCCGCTGGTGTAGTCAAACTCTATTCCAGCTAGTTCATACTGAGGTATCCCACCTTCTTTCATCAAACTGTTATAAATAGCAGCGCGATCTTTTGGATCTGATATTTGTTGAACTGAATCTATAAAATTTGAATATCTTAAAATTTCTTCTTTGCCCCCCACGGGGGCTTCTCCTTTAGGTGCTCTAGATAACAAAGGAATCATTTCAGGATACTGTCTTAACGCTCCTACGAATCGATTGAGTGCATCTTCATCGAAGCTCTCCATCACCTTATTTTGTAATTCAGGTATAACTAATTGTCCAGTTCTACGAGAAACTTGTTCTAAATCGCCAAGTGTATTACGCATCTCGGCTGGAGAAAACTCCAACGATCTTCGCATTCGTTCGGCATCATCAGGTGTTCTCCATTGCCGCAGAAAGTTTAACCTAGTAGGTCCTTCATTAAAGTTTGGTTGATCAACATCCGGCGGTGTGGTAATACCTGTACCAAAAAGTGTTGACCGTTGATTTTCTCCAACTGCACCACTCCTGATCGCATTAATAATCTCATCACCACGAGGGGATTCTCTAATTGCTGGAAGTACTTGATTGTATTGTTGCTCAAGGCGCTTAGAATTAGCGTTGCGTACTATTGCATTTAGGTCCCTAACCAAAGTAACTAATCTATTATTATTCTCTACATAATCCTCAAACGAAGCTGGTGGGCGATTTATTATTCCCGCTGCCTCTGCCACCAAGTTCTCTCGGGGGTCGATTTCATCAACAAAATTTAATCTTTGTTGTGTAATCCCCGGAGAAAAAGGTATATTTAAGGAAGCAGCCGAACTAGCTACATCACGACTCCTTCTTTGGAAGTCCCTTTGCTGCTGCTCAATGAAGTCAACTTCGTCTCTTAGCTCACGGCTTATTTGATTTACAGGTTCATATAAATTTGCAATCGAAGGGGCACTAGGTTGCCCACGTCCGATTCGGTTTACCTCATCAAGGATTTGTCCTCTTTCCCCTTCTTCAAAATCCTCGTAAATGTCTGAAATAGCAGCACCTCTTTCAAGAGCCGTTCTAATCGCATTGCGTTCATCGGCAGAAGCACGGGAAAACCCTTCATATATACTTTGAGTAGTTTCAGGTGATACTATGCGGCTATTTAAAAAATCAAGAGCTTGCTGTTGTTGTGCTGCGGCAATATTTGCGAGCTCAAATTCATTAAAATCTGGATCTATATCTTGACCTCGAAACGGAATCGCGTCACGAAAATCCTCTACGTCAGCATTACTTCTAAGTTCGTCAGAACCTTCGTAGAAATCAAAATCGTCCTCAAGAGGATACAATTGTTGATTTTCGTAAAGAGCTCGATCTAAATCGCCTGCATTAAGCGCTTCATTAAAAATATATCTTCTTGCTCTAGTCTGATCATATCTGTTTGGACTTTGCCTTTCCTGTTCAACTTTACCTTGAACCCTTTGCAAATCCTCAAAAGTTACAGGTCTTATAGGTAGGGGAGACATGAATATCGTTACGCTAACTAAATACTAGCAGTAATTGCCGGTCGGTTAACCGCACTTACTTTTTTGACCCTGCTAGCTCTACTGTGCTTCTGCATTACTTTTTAATCACATGAACAACTCCATGCTCACCCTTCAACTTTATAAATTTGCAGGAACCTGGGCTTTTACAGACGAAGCTCGTAAACTGACACACGAACCTTTTGTACTAGGCATCCCTGAAATTATTGACAAAGTTTTAAAAGATAATGATATTGTCTCAGATCAACCTAAAATTTTATTTTCAGCTAAACCCTTTCCTAAACATCAAGGCTATCTTCATTATAAAAAATTTGAAGATGGCGGGGTTTGGTATACCTTGTTTTCCACGGCTAACAAAGAAGAAAAGTATGTAAACGAAAATTTGACTGGTTGGCTTTGTCCTGCAACTTTAAAATACTTTCCCGTACATCCCGAGTATATCTATTTTAAACTCGATAAATAGCCCGTAGTGGTTTTAACTACTTAGTGTTCTTGGTTACTGGGTTCTTCTTTAAAATCCATGAGATTTTTACCTGCAAGATAACTATGAATACGATCAGCAAAAAGTGCATATGGAGCTTCCCCTGTTTCTAGTGCGGACGTAACAGCAACGCGCCACATTATTTCTTGCCTTTCAAGATCAGGTAACGGTTTTAATAAATTGTCCTTGTTCTCCACAGAATCAGGTGGATTTGTTTTCACAACGTACTGAGCAATAACTCGGTAACAACCCAATGCTTCTTCCATGTCCATTCCACCGTTGATCAGATCAACAGCAGCTAAGAGTACGTCGTTTTGTTGTGGTGTCATGTGAGATCAAATGTGTTTATTTAATTCATGCTTTATTTTATCAAGCATGCGATCTATATTGCTTGTAGGTATCTCGTGCTCATCAGAAGACTCAACCATTCCTTTGTAATAACCAAGAATATTTACTAGTTCTTTGAGATCACGATGTTGTATTTTTACTTCTAATTTTTCACTGAGGAACTTTTCATCTTTCTTTTTTATTTTTGGTTTTTTATTCTTTTCATCACAATCTAAGCAACAAAAAGAGTATCCTTGCTTAAACATTTTAATAATTTGAAAATGTTTTTTGTTTAGTGGTTTTTCTTTTTTGCAGTAGTTGCAAGTTCTTTTAGTCATTTTAAAAAAGTTTAATGTTCATTTTCGGGAGTAAAATCAAGATTAATCCGATTATAGGTGTGAGAGTTACCGTTCAGAAGCAGTGATCTCAAAGACTACTCCCTAAAAGAAATCAGTGTTTTCTGATCAATAAGCTTTTTAGCTTCGTGAAAAACCAAATCTAGTTCATCAGCGTCTATGCGTACGTAATGGTCTAGATCATCGCCTAATTCACAAATCTTTACAAAACCTCCTGCACCTTCGTCGTCAATAGAAATTTGTAAAACCCCACGGCCATGAACAGGGTTCGTATCTGTACGATGGATAGAAACTGTAAGAATAGTTGCTACTGGAGTAGGGTCAGTCATGGTTTGCTGTTCAAGGGAGCAAGGAAATTAAATGTTACCTCTTAAGCAGCGGACCAAAAACGCCTAAGAGCGTTTCAGGAGGGTGGGTTATAACATCGTTATAGTCCTTCCTCATGTTTTGTATATCGAAAGGAGTTAATATGTGGAGTGGTTGTTCGTTCATTGTGTACACATTACGAACCACACGGGGGGTTAACTGAGAAAGGTAATCCTCCATAAAATCTCTAGGTTCTGAGTAAATATCTCGGGTTAGCATCTAACAAAATTAAAAGCTCTAAAAACATTATACACGTT
>Ga0208974_1000654_pt1 | contig 14196 bp, 12 predicted proteins | sample GreLakmeER15MSRF_FD_187699 | JGI IMG/M metagenome (GOLD analysis project Ga0208974, IMG submission 187699) | Freshwater lentic microbial communities from great Laurentian Lakes, MI, USA - Great Lakes metaG ER15MSRF (SPAdes) | ecosystem: Environmental > Aquatic > Freshwater > Lake | place: Great...
CAGCCAAATGGTTGATGGAATATGGTTCTATTGAAGCCCTATTGGAAAACGCCCATGCCATCAAAGGCGTTGTCGGCGAGAACTTGCGGCAAGCCATTGATTGGTTGCCTATGGGCCGACAGCTTGTCACCATCAAAACCGATTGCGATTTGTCCGCTTATGTGCCGACATTGCCAGCACTCGAGGCATTGACATTGCACCCACCAGACCGTTCAGCACTCAAAAGTTTTTATGAGACCTATGGCTTTAAAGGGTTGGCGCGCGCGATGTCCGATGACTATGACGTTTCAAATCAAGCAAGCGATGGTGGTGAAGCTCCAGCCACCGCTTCAAGATTCACAAAGCCATCAAAGCCCCAAGTCTCTGATGACATGTTTGAAGATATCAAGCCGCAGCCCTCGCAAGTCACGACCAAACAATACACCTGTGTGTTGACTTGGGAGCAATTTGACACATGGTTTGAAAAAATAAAACAAGCCAGTTTGACAGCGTTCGACACAGAAACGACTGCTCTAGATGCGATGACAGCGCAAATCGTGGGCTTGAGTTTTTCTGTCCAACCGGGCGAGGCTTGTTACATACCTTTGGGGCACAGTTACGGTGACGTGCCCACGCAATTGCCCATGAACGAGGTGCTTGCCAAACTCAAGCCTTGGTTGGAAGATCCCAAAGCCTTGAAGCTTGGCCAACACATCAAATACGACCGCCATGTGATGGCCAACTACGACGTACAAGTGCAGGGCTTTGTGCACGACACCATGTTGCAAAGTTATGTGCTCGAAGTGCACAAACCGCATGGCTTAGCGAGCTTGGCGTTGCGCCATGTGGAGCGTCAGGGTCTTAGCTACGAAGACGTCTGTGGCAAAGGCGCGCACCAAATATCGTTCTCGCAAGTGGAAATTGAGCGCGCCAGTGAATACGCCTGTGAAGACGCTGACATGACCATGGACGTCCACCTTGCGCTTTGGCCACATTTGCAAGCCGATGCGCAGCTGGCTTTTATTTATGACTTAGAGATCAAGAGTAGCGAAGCCTTGTTTCGTGTGGAACGCAATGGCGTTTTAATTGACGGCCCGAAATTGGCAACACAAAGTCACGCTTTAGGACAACGCATTGTCGAACTTGAAAATGAGGCCTATGCCATTGCAGGCCAACCATTTAATTTAGCAAGCCCTAAACAATTAGGCGAAATATTTTTTGACAAACTGGGACTGCCTGTTGTTAAAAAAACCGCAACAGGTGCGCGCAGCACAGACGAAGAAGTACTCGAAAAATTAGCGCAAGACTATCCACTTCCAGCCAAAATTTTGGAGCACCGCTCTTTGAGCAAACTCAAAGGCACTTACACCGACAAACTGGCGCAAATGGCCAATCCCAAAACGGGCAGGGTGCATACCCACTATGCACAGGCGGTTGCAGTGACAGGGCGCTTGTCTAGCAACGACCCCAATCTCCAAAATATCCCGATACGCACGCCCGAGGGCCGCAAGGTGCGCGAAGCATTCATCGCCGCTACTGGCAACGTGATTGCGAGCGCCGATTACAGCCAGATTGAATTACGCATCATGGCGCATTTAAGTGATGACGCTGCTTTGTTAAAAGCTTTTCATGACGGTTTGGATGTGCACCGAGCAACTGCAGCAGAAGTGTTTGGTCTCTCCGTCGATCAAGTCAGTAGCGAGCAGCGCCGCTATGCCAAAGTCATTAACTTCGGCTTGATTTACGGCATGAGTGCTTTTGGTTTGGCAAAGGCATTAGGCATTGATAACACTGCCGCAAAAAACTACATCACCCGCTACTTCGAGAGATTTGCAGGCGTGAAACGTTATATGGACGACACGCGTGAGCAAGCCAAAGCGCAAGGCTATGTGCAAACTGTTTTTGGCCGGCGTTTGTATTTGCCTGAAATCAATAGTGCAGCAGGACCTAGACGAGCAGGCGCTGAACGTGCTGCGATCAACGCACCTATGCAAGGCACAGCCGCAGACTTGATCAAGATGAGTATGGTGAAAATTCAAAACGTACTAGATGCTGAACAACGTGGCACCCGCATCATCATGCAGGTGCATGATGAATTGGTGTTTGAAGTACCTGAGTCAGAGATGGAATGGGTCAAGCAAGAGGTACCGCGCTACATGGCAGGCGTGGCGCAATTGAAAGTTGCTTTGCTGGCAGAGGTGGGTGTTGGCGCTAATTGGGATGTTGCTCACTAATAAAAATAAGCCGTAACCTATTGTTTATTGGAGCTGGCAAGGGCTTTGCCGCAGCGCAAGAACCACTGACTTTGTGCCTATGATGAGCCTATGACACTTATTTCAATTTTTGTAGGAACCTTGCTTGCTGGAGTGGGCAGCGTGTGGTTGGCTGCAATGCTCGCTTATGCCTTGTTGTCACGCTTTACCCAGCACTTACTGAGTCTTGCAGCTGGCGCGTTGTTGGCTACTGCTTTCATGCGACTTTTACCTGAAGCGTTTGAGCAATCTGCTGTTGCTGGTGTTTCTGCACAGGTATTGTTTGCCGTGTTGCTGATGGGCTTGATATTTTTCTTTCTGTTGGACAAAGCGGAGTTATGGCACCACGGACATGAGCATGGGCATATCCATTCAGAAACAACACATGGCCACCACCACACTGGCGGAAGTTGGGCTGTTTTGCTCGGTGATAGCGTTCACGCCTTTGGCGACGGCATATTGATTGCTGCCGCTTTTATAGCTGACACGCGTTTAGGTGTGGCGGCTGCCTTGGCAGTGATGGCGCATGAAGTTCCGCACCATGTTGGCGATCTGGTGGTGTTGCGTCAATCCTTGGGTAACGCCAAAGCCGCTTTAATCAAGTTGTCCCTGTCAGGTAGCGTGACAGCACTAGGCGGATTGATTGGCTATTTGCTGGTTGGTGCCTTGGAAGAATATTTGCCACTATTTTTGGTGGTGGCTGCGAGTAGCTTTATTTATGTAGCCTTGGCTGACTTGATTCCACAATTGCAAAAACGCCTGTCGCCAACGCAGACGGCAGCGCAAGTGGCTTGGTTGTTTACGGGAATTGCGTTGGTGGTAGCGCTAGGAGAGTGGGCGCATCATTAAATAGCGGATGATTTCTCGCAGGGCAACCCTGGCGTGTTGCACCATTCACTCCAACTGCCTGCATAAAGACCAGTAGGCCCCAATCCAGCGATCTCCATGGCCAATACATTGGGAATGGCGCTGACGCCACTTCCGCAGTGGTGCACCACAGTATTGGGCTGTCTTCCATTTAATAACAATGCAAATTCTTCACGTAATTCGGTTGGGCTTTTGAAGAAACCTTGCTCGTTCAAGTTGGTGCTGTAGAGACGATTAAGAGCACCTGGTATGTGTCCAGCCACAGGGTCTAAGGGCTCCACTTCACCACGAAACCTAGCGGGTGCTCTGGCATCGATCAATGTTTGGGATGTTTTTAAATTAGCAGCTACGGTGGCGGTATCCACCAGTGCAAGCAAGGGTGTGCGCACAGAAAAATTGCCGGCTTTTGCATTGTTGGGTGTTGGGTTGCCTGTTTCTACTTGTCCGCCGTCAGCGTTCCAAGCTTGCAAGCCACCATCCAACACGGCAACAGCAGCGTGGCCACACCACTTGAGCATCCACCACATACGTCCGCAGTAGTTGACGCCGTTACGGTCGTACACCACGACTTGCGTGGTGTCGTTGACACCCATGCTGCTAAGCCATTTTGCAAACACGTCTGGTTTAGGAAGCGGATGACGACCACCGTTGGCGCGATCAGCTTCGTTGTGCGTTGACAAATGCGTGTCTAAATCTGCACGCAAAGCACCCGCAATGTGTTGTTCCAAATACTTTGCATTGCCGGCACCGGGGTTGGCGAGCTCGAACGTGCAGTCAAACACCACACAGTCTGCGCTACTTGCACGCAAGTTTTGTAAGTCTTTTACGGAAATCAAAGTGGTGAACATAAAGTCTTTCTTGTCTTGGCCTTACTTTGCGGCATGGTTCATTTTTCGTCGGTACCACTCGTGGAAATGCTGCATGCCGTCTTCCATCGGACTTTGGTAGGGGCCGACTTCGTTATCCCCACGTTGCATCAAAGCTTTACGACCCGCGTCCATACGTTCTGCAATTTCGTCGTCTTCGATACAAGTTTCCATGTACGCGGCTTGTTGCGCTTCTACAAACTCGCGCTCGAACGCGACGATCTCTTCAGGGTAGTAAAACTCCACCATATTGAGTGTTTTGCTAGGGCTGATGGGATGCAAGGTAGAAACCGTCAAAACATGCGGATACCACTCCAACATGATGTGTGGGTAGTAGGTCAACCAAATCGCGCCACGGTCAGGCAATTCGCCATTGCGATATTTCAGCAATACGTCGTGCCACTTTTGGTAAGTAGTGGAGCCTGGTTTGCCAAAACTCGACGATACACCGACTGTTTGCACGGAATAGTTTTCTTTAAATTCCCAATTGAGGTCGTCACAGGTGACAAACTGGCCTAGCCCTGGATGGAAGGGGCCGACGTGGTAATCCTCTAGGTAGACCTCGATAAAGGTTTTCCAGTTGTAGTTGCATTCATGCAATTCCACGCGGTCGAGTGCAAAGCCTGTGAAGTCTAGTGCGGTGCGAGGCCCCATATGGGCTAAATCTGCGGCGATATCTAATCCGTTGTCTTCAAATAACAAGCCATTCCATTCGCGTAATGGGTAGCGCTTTAAATTAAGACAAGGGTCTTGCGCAAAGTGAGGAGCGCCAAGCAGTTCGCCCTTTGGAGAGTAAGTCCATCTGTGCAAAGGACACACAATATTGCCGCCACCAGAGCTTTGCGCTTGCGTTTTGAGAGAGCCTTTGTCTTTCAAGATGATGGCTTGTCGGTGGCGACAAACATTGGATAACAACTCTACTCCGTCATGCGAGCGCACAAGTACACGTCCCCCACTTTCTTGGGGAAGTGCAAGGTAGTCGCCCGCTTCGGGCACAGCAAGTTGGTGACCCACATAACGTGGGCCAGACTGAAAGATGGTCTCCAGTTCGCGCTGAAAGAGCGCCTCGTCAGAGTAACTGGTAACTGGTAGTTGGGCTTGCGCCTGCTGCAGTTGAAGACTTAAATCAGACATGGGGGACCTGACCTAAAGACTCCCCACAGGGAGGTGGATGAAAAATAAATCAGACTAAAAGCTGACAGGGGAGTGGCATTGTACCCATGCCTCATCATGGTGCTGAGACACTCTAAAATGAACGTCTAACTTACTAAAAACAGACTGTTAACCATATATATGCCTAAGGCAAGCCCACCTATACCGCCAGCCCATCCTGCCCCCGCTAGTTACGAGGCCGCCTTAAAAGAACTGGAAGCCCTGGTGGCTGATATGGAGGCGGGCCAATTGCCTTTGGCCCAGTTATTGATAGGTTACCAACGGGGCGCTGAATTATTGGCCTACTGCCGCGCGCAACTCGATGCTGTGGAGCAGCAGATCAAGGTGCTCGATAACGGGGCTTTGAAATCCTGGACAACTTCGTGATCCAAGAAATGCATAGTTTGTCTCCCGCTGAGCTTGATACATGGTCAGCACAACGCCTGGTGTTGGTAGAAGAGGCGTTATCGAACTGGATCAGCCCAGATGCCCCGGCTGGTTTAGGGCGGTCTATGCGGTATGCGGTGTTGGATGGCGGTAAAAGATTGCGCCCCCTCTTGGTGTTGGCTGCACGTGAAGCCGTGGCCAATGGCGTTCAAGACGAAGCGTTAGACACTGCGGCTCTCCGTGCAGCGTGTGCGGTTGAGTTGATTCACGCGTATTCCTTGGTGCATGACGATATGCCTTGCATGGATAACGATGTGATGAGACGTGGCAAACCCACAGTGCATGTGCATTTCGGCGAGGCACAAGCTTTGTTGGCGGGTGATGCATTGCAAGCTTTGGCGTTTGAATTGCTCACGCCTGAAAATCAACCGGCGAATGCTTCTCATGGCCATACAAATATTCCTGACGGCGTGCAGGCTCGGCTATGTCGACTATTGGCTAAAGCAGCAGGCTTTAACGGAATGGCCGGTGGCCAAGCCATCGATTTAGCAAGTGTGGGGTTGGCATTGAATGAACGCCAACTGCGCGAAATGCACCATCTCAAAACGGGTGCTTTGCTATCTGCCAGCGTCATGATGGGCGCTGCTTGCGGGCACATCAGTGCGCAAACTTGGGGTTGTTTGGAGCGTTATGGTCAAGCAATTGGCTTGGCGTTTCAGGTGGTGGACGATATCTTGGACGTGACAGCTGACTCCGTTACATTGGGTAAAACGGCAGGTAAAGATGTTGCTAATGACAAGCCTACTTATGTATCCTTGCTGGGATTGGCCCGCGCCCAAGAATACGCCGAACAATTGCAAGCTGAGGCCCTAAAAGCCCTGCAAGACAGCGGTTTAGCGTCTGCACATACCCTAGCTGCTTTGGCGCAACGTGTGGTGAATCGAAAAGCTTAAACATGTCAAACTTACTCAACACGATCAACTCGCCCGCAGACTTGCGTGCATTACCAAGACAGCAACTAGGGGCCCTAGCATTTGAGTTGCGTGATTATTTGTTAAAAAGCGTTGCACAAACTGGCGGACATTTGAGCTCCAACCTAGGCACAGTGGAGTTGACGGTCGCCTTGCACTACGTTTTCAACACGCCGCATGACCGCGTGGTGTGGGATGTAGGCCACCAAACTTATCCGCACAAAATTTTGACGGGTAGACGCGAAAAAATGTCTACCTTGCGTCAACGCCATGGTTTAAGTGGATTCCCAAGACGCAGTGAAAGCGAATTTGATAGTTTTGGAACTGCGCATTCATCTACGAGTATTTCTGCTGCGCTCGGCATGGCGATGGCCGCCCATCAAAAGGGCGAGTCGCGTCATTCGATTGCTGTAATTGGTGACGGAGCGATGACCGCTGGCATGGCTTTCGAAGCCTTAAATAACGCTGGCGTAACCAACGCTCGCTTGCTCGTGATCTTGAACGACAACGACATGTCTATTAGCCCTCCTGTTGGTGCCTTAAATCGATATTTGGCGCAACTGATGAGTGGTCGCTTTTACTCAGCCGCCAAAGAAGTTAGCAAACAAGTGCTCAAAGGCGCGCCTCCATTATTCGAGTTAGCCAAGCGTTTTGAAGAACAGGCCAAGGGCTTGGTCGTGCCTGCAACCTTGTTTGAAAAGTTTGGTTTTAACTACATCGGTCCTATCGATGGACACGATTTAGATTCGCTCATTCCCACCCTACAAAACCTTAAGAATCTAGAAGGCCCCCAGTTTTTGCACGTGGTCACTAAAAAAGGTCAAGGCTATGAATTGGCCGAAGCCGATCCTGTCGCCTACCACGGCCCTGGAAAGTTTGATCCCGCAGTAGGCCTGGTGCCATCGACCACGGTGGCAAAAACCACGTTTACCCAAGTGTTTGGCCAATGGCTGTGTGATATGGCCGAGCATGATCCTTTGCTCGTGGGCATTACGCCGGCCATGCGTGAAGGTTCTGGCATGGTGGCGTTTCACAAACGCTTTCCTGATCGTTATTACGATGTTGGAATTGCAGAGCAACATGCTTTGACATTTGCTGCAGGCTTGGCTTGCGAAGGTGTGAAGCCCGTTGTAGCGATTTATTCCACTTTCCTACAACGTGCCTATGACCAACTCATCCACGATGTGGCATTGCAAAAACTACCGATGGTGCTGGCGCTTGACAGAGCGGGCATTGTCGGAGCAGATGGTGCAACCCATGCGGGTGTTTTTGATATTGCGTTTCTACGCTGCGTTCCTAATGTGAGCATTGCATGCCCTGCAGATGAGAACGAATGCCGTCAACTACTAACAACTGCACACCAGCAAGACCATTGTGTTGCTGTGCGTTATCCCAGAGGCGCTGGTGTTGGTGTGAAGGTGGACGCTGGTTTAAATGCACTGCCGTTTGGCAAAGGTGAAATTCGCAGACAAGGTCAACGCATTGCTTTGCTTGCGTTTGGTACTTTGTTGTATCCCGCATTAGAGGTTGGTGAATTACTGAATTTGACAGTTGTGAATATGCGCTGGGCCAAGCCATTAGACAAAGAGTTGCTCGTTCAAGTTGCGCGCAGCCACGATGCTTTGGTGACTTTAGAAGAGGGCACGGTGATGGGAGGCGCAGGCTCTGCGGTGCTCGAGGCCTTGCAGGTTTTAGATATTCAAAAACCTGTATTGACCTTGGGAATTGCAGATGTATTCACCGAACATGGGGACCCCGTCAAACTCATGACGGAGCTTGGATTAGATGCAACAGGCATTCGTGCATCGATTTCTCAAAAGTTTCCGCACTTACTGTCCTGATACAGGGGAAAACCCGTGTTAACCCTAGTGAAGGGGTGCATACAATCACGCCAGCATATTTTTTGACTTTAACTTAAACAGGAGTTCCCATGGATCGTCGTTCCATTATTAAAAATGCTGGTATTGCTGGCATCTTGGCTGCAGGTGCAGCACCCGCTGTGCATGCACAAGCGGCTATTCGCTGGCGCTTGGCTTCCAGCTTTCCTAAAGCGTTAGATACGATTCACGGTGCTGCTGATACCTTTGCCAGAGCTGTAAAAAACATGACTGGTGGTAAGTTTGAAGTATCTGTGCATGCGCCTGGTGAAATCATGCCTGCTTTTGGTGTGGTGGACGGTGTGCAACAAGGCTCAGTCGAGGTTGCACACACTGCTCCTTACTATTTCTTTGGCAAAGACGAAACTTTCGCTTTGGGAACTGCAATTCCGTTTGGTTTGAACAGCCGTCAAATGACTGCTTGGATGTACGAAGGTAATGGCATGAAGCTCATGCGTGAGTTTTATGCCAAGTACAGCATGATTAACTTTCCAGGCGGTAACACTGGTGCCCAAATGGGCGGCTGGTTCCGAAAAGAAATCAAGTCTGTGAAAGATCTCAAAGGCTTGAAATTCCGAGTTGGAGGCTTTGCCGGAAAAGTTTTGGATCGTTTGGGTGTCATACCTCAAAACATTCCTGGTGGCGATATCTATCCAGCTTTGGAAAAAGGCACCATCGACGCTGCTGAGTGGGTGGGTCCTTATGATGATTTGAAGTTGGGCTTTAACAAGGTTGCACCTTTCTATTACTACCCAGGTTTCTGGGAGGGTGGTCCTCAGTTGGACTTCTTCATCAATGACAAGGCATTCAACGCACTGTCTCCTGAATACAAGGCAATTGTTGAAGCCGCTTGTGCACAAGCGCACTCTGACATGCAAGCCAAGTATGACGCCCGCAATCCTGCTGCTTTGAAACAGTTGGTGGGTTCTGGCGCCAAGTTGCGTGAGTTCCCCAAAGATGTGATGGCTTCCTCATTTAAAGAAGCCATGGCCTTGTATGAGGAAACCTCTGCTAAAAACGAAAACTGGAAAAAGGTGTACGCCGACTATTCTAAATTCCGTGCTGACTCCAATTTGTGGTTCCGTTTCACGGAAGCCAAGTTTGATTCCTTCATGCAAGCGCAAAAACTGTAATAAGTTTTTGCCTTTAATTGAAAACCGCGCCTAGTGCGCGGTTTTTTATGGCTGATTCAACTGTGAGAAGTAAGGCCAATACCCCTTGAATCACATCTGGCGAAATGCTCTGAGTTCTTGGCTAAGTCTTTCCATCTCTATCAATACCGCTGCATCGGATACATAAAAAACACTAAATTTCCCGGCTAGGGTCCGGACATAAAGACGTGGAGCAATGAGCCACTCTAGTCCGCGAATACGAATGAGTTGGGCGACAGCTAAATCATCAAAATCAAAGTGTTTGGTCCACATCCAAGTCTGTGAAATACCCGTGGCATCTATAAAAATACGGCTTATCACCACAAACCAAGCAGTGCAGGCTAGTAAGCACCATCCTAAAATAAACCAGCCTGCAGTACGCAGCCCTTCTAAGTCAGCGTTACCGCCAAACTTTCCTTGTAGCCAAAGGCTGACAAGCCAATAGCCACAAAATACAACGACTGAACAAGTAAGAGTTTTGAACGCAACTGAAAAAGCAGCTCCCTCTACTTTCGCGGCCTGCAATTCAAACCGAAAGGGGGCAAGCACTAGCATTACTTCTTGAACAAATCGTCTATTTTCTTTTGTTCAGCGGCTGCATCTTCTGCTGCGCTAGGGGCTGTGCCATCAGGTTTCAAGTCAATGACTGGAACTTCTTGTTCGGAAGGCATTTCAATCACCACTTTGTCGAGATCGACCTTCTCTTCTTTATCTAAGAACATGGTGACAGTCTCAGGAACAAAGATCACGATCACCACCAGGATGAGTTGCAAGATCACCCAAGGAATCGCTCCTAGGTAAATATCGCTAGATAGAACAGGTTTTTCGATGCGCCCTTCTTTGAACAACGCATCTGCAATACCACGCAGATAAAAGAGCGCAAAACCAAATGGTGGGTGCATAAAGCTAGTTTGCATATTTACGCATAACAGCACGCCGAACCAAATCATGTCAATGCCCATTTTGGCGGCGACTGGGCCCAGCATTGGCAAGATGATGAAGGCAATTTCAAAAAAATCTAAGAAGAAAGCCAAGAAGAATATAAAAATATTGACGACAATCAAAAAGCCAACCTGTCCACCAGGAAGCCCTGAAAGCAGGTCTTCTACCCATTTAGCACCGTCTACTCCTTGGAAAACCATGGAAAACACGCGCGAACCAATCAAGATAAATACCACCATAGCTGTGAGGCGCATCGTGCCGTGCATGGCTTCCCAGATTAAGTCTTTGTTCAAGCGCTTGTGCATTGCTGCCAAGACCAAGGCGCCAACGCAACCCATTGCACCCGCTTCAGTAGGGGTGGCGATAGCGGTGTTGATGCCAGGTAAGCCACCCATGGAGCCTAGTACGGTAAAAATTAAGACAGCCGAAGGGATGATGCCTCGCAAACATTTCATCCATAAATGGAAACCATCCATGGTTCGCGCTTCCTTAGGAATACCAGGCACATGGTGCGGTTTGAATACGCCTAAAGCAAATGTGTAGAGTGCAAAGATTCCAACCTGCAAGATGGAAGGCCCCCATGCACCTTTGTACATATCGCCAACAGAGCGCCCGAGTTGATCAGCCATCACCACCAATACCAAAGAAGGAGGAACCAACTGTGTGATCGTGCCAGATGCAGCCAACACGCCTGTGGCGTAACGCATGTTGTAGCCATAGCGAATCATCACAGGCAGAGAAATCAAGGCCATGGCAATCACTTGACCGGCCACCGTCCCAGTGATCGCACCCAAGATGAAGCCCACGATGATGACTGAGTAGCCTAGACCGCCTCTGACTGTTCCAAACAACTGCCCCATCGAGTCGAGCATGTCTTCGGCTAAGCCGCATTTCTCGAGGATGGCACCCATGAAGGTAAAGAAAGGAATGGCCAACAACAAGTCGTTGCTGAGAATGCCAAAAATATTGAGCGGTAAATTGGCCATGAAGCTGGCGGGAAACCAGTCCAGGCTAATGGCCAGAAATCCGCAAGCCAAACCTAAAAAAGACAAAGAGAAGGCTACGGGGAAGCCAATGAGCATGGTGAGCACGAGGCTCGCAAACATGATGGGTGCGAAGTTTTGCATTTCCATAGTCGTATTCCTTATTGCACCGGTTTTTCGTAATGGGTGTCCATTTCAAACGTGCCTTGTAGATAAGCCACACGTTTGATGATTTCGCTGACACCTTGCAAAGTCATCCAAAAGAAACCCAGAGGCAACAGCAGCATCGCCGGCCAACGCACGAGGCCGCCTGCGTTGCTAGACATTTCGTTGTTCATGAGCATTTTGAGAAAGAGAGGAAAGCTCAGCCATGTCAAGAGAAACATGACGGGCAATAAAAATAAAACCAAGCCAAGCAAGTCAATGTAGACAGGGCCATTGCCTTTAAGACGTCCATAAAAAATATCAACGCGCACATGTTCATTCAATTTGAGTACTAAAGGGGCACCCAACATAACGGTGGCAGCGAATAAATACCACTGAATTTCGAGCCAGCCATTAGAGCTGAGGTCAAAGCCATAGCGAATAAATGCATTGCCAGCAGAAATCATGGCAGCCGCTAAAACGGCAAATGCAGCAATTTGGCCAAATTTCGCGCTAATTTTGTCTACGCCCAAGGCGAACTTAAGAAGTTTAGACACGGTGTGCCTCCTTTTTTTTGACAACCGGCTATCCTACCAAAAATCATTAGTTTCACGCTACGATATTGAAGAACTTTTACTAACCTGTATGTCCTCTTTGACTGATAGCGTATTTGCCGCAATGGATCTCATTACCCAACGAGACCCCATGCTTTGGAGTGTGGTCGCGCGTTCTTTGTGGGTAAGCGTTTTGGCAACTGCCATTGCCAGTGTTTTTGGTATCTGCTTTGGAGCGTGGCTAGCGGTGACGCGTTTTTATGGAAGAGGGGCGCTCTTAACTTTGCTCAATACCTTACTCGCCCTGCCTTCTGTGGTTGTGGGTCTGGTGGTGTATCTCTTGTTATCGCGCAGTGGCCCTTTGGGGTATCTAGGTTGGTTATTTAGTTTGAAAGCTATGGTGTTGGCACAGTCTGTATTGGTGTTTCCGGTAGTGGCAGCCTTGACGCGTCAATGCGTGGAAGATGCAGACCGACTCCATGGTGAGCAGTTGCAATCTCTCGGCGCTGGTACAGGTTTGCGAAGCCTTTTGTTGGTGTGGGACGAGCGCTATGTATTTCTGACTATCGTTATTACTGCTTTTGGCCGGGCTATTTCAGAGGTGGGCGCTGTCATGGTGGTGGGTGGCAATATCGAAGGATTCACGCGGGTTATGACCACAGCCATTGCCTTAGAAACCAGCAAAGGTGATTTACCACTTGCGTTGGCACTAGGATTGGTTTTACTCGCTGTGGTTTTGTGTCTGAACATATTGGTTGCGGCTTTAAGAAGTTGGCGCTTGCGTGTAGATGGCGCAACGTCTGATCCATTGCAAAAGGCATGGATATGAATCAGCAAACAATAAATCCACAGCCAATTCCTTTGAAGAAAGAGTTGCAGCTCCAATTACATGGCGTGGATGTTCAGTTTGGTACCCACCTGGCACTCAATCAGATTGATTTAAACGTATATGCAGGAGAGCGTGTTGCTTTCGTCGGTGCGAATGGCTCTGGCAAAAGCACTTTATTGCGTGTCATACACGGAGTACTGCCAGTGAGTAATGGCCAAGTGCATTGGCAGCCCGGGGTGCAACAGGCTATGGTGTTTCAACGTCCGCATATGTTGCGGACTTCGGTTGTTAATTTTGTGGCTTTAGCATTGTGGTTGCGAGATATCCCATGGCGTGATGCTAAAGAACAGGCGTTACTGGCTTTGCAGCAAGTGGATTTGCAAGATTTAGCGCACCGAAACGCTAAAACCTTATCTGGTGGCCAACAGCAACGATTGGCTTTTGCGCGTGTATTGGCGGTTCATCCGCAATGTATGTTGTTGGACGAGCCAACCTCTAGCCTTGACCCCCATGCGAAACGCGACGTTGAGCGCATCATGGAGCACTCGATTTCAGTTAACGCTATGACTTTGCTCTTTAGTAGCCATAATTTAGGCCAAGTAAAGCGATTGGCAACGCGCGTCATTTATTTAGAAAATGGCCATATCTTGGCTGATTTGCCTACCGAGCAATTCTTTCATCAACCCCTAGAGCATTCACACCCAGAAGCCCATTTGTTTTTAAGAGGCGAGCGTGTCTAAGTAAGGTTTACTTTAAAAGCAGAGCGGCCGTTTTTAATCCTGCCATCGCGCCAGTGCTCCTATACAAGCAACTATGCAAATGGCCAATACAGCTGTCACTTGTCGACGCCCATCACTGCATCTGGCAGATAAGTGACGATTTGTGGAAACACGGTGATCAACACAATGCAGACGACCAAGCAACCAAAGAAGGGAAGTGCTGCACGTGCAATGGTGTTACTGTCCTTGCCGGTCATGTTTTGTAAGACAAATAAATTAAAGCCTACTGGCGGAGTGACCTCAGCAATTTCAACTAGCAGCACAATAAAAATGCCAAACCAAATCAAATCAAATCCCGATTTTTGAATCATGGGTAAGACTACTGCACTGGTTAACACAATCATGCTGATACCGTCTAAGGCAGTGCCCAAAATCAAATACACCACGGTGAGCACTGCTATCAATGCGATGGGACTTAGCTCCATAGCATTGACCCACTCTGCTAATTCACGCGGAATACCTG
>Ga0208974_1000657_pt1 | contig 14171 bp, 16 predicted proteins | sample GreLakmeER15MSRF_FD_187699 | JGI IMG/M metagenome (GOLD analysis project Ga0208974, IMG submission 187699) | Freshwater lentic microbial communities from great Laurentian Lakes, MI, USA - Great Lakes metaG ER15MSRF (SPAdes) | ecosystem: Environmental > Aquatic > Freshwater > Lake | place: Great...
CCCCCGGAAATGAAACCCCCCGGAAATGAAACCCCCCGGAAATGAAAACCCCCCGTCTGATATCAGCACGTTGTGCGCAAGGGTTTCGCGCTTATGAGCGTCGTTCTGCTCAAAGCAGATGTATGCGGCAGTGTGAAGGTACTTGATGTACCATTGGACAGCAATGGCGAGGCATTGCAGTTCAGGTCTTTCGAAATGTGTAGTTTTTTGCAGACAACCCTCATTTCCACAGTCGAACTGTCTCTGCGCGACGAAGCGCTAATGGTCTGCAACAAACCCTGCGTCATGAAGGGCGAAAGCAAAACCCCTGGAAGAGCTTTTGATTGGTTCTTGCCTAGCAAGATGTGGAATTTCACACAGTGGACGTCCTCGGAGCATGAACAGGAGGTCTGCGTGCACGTTTTCAAGATTGATCTACGGTTTGACGAGTGGTGGGATGATATGAGCTGGAGCAATTGCAACTTGCCGCCGAACAAAGTTGCGAAGTCGGTGATGTTCTCCGACGATCTGTGCCACGGCGATATGCTGCTCGTATGCACTGCAGGAAAAAAAGGAGCAGAAGAGATTATAACTCCGACTCAGCTTCTAGACCTATGCATCAAACACAATACCCACAAGAACCAAGTCACAAAGTATACGGAGTTTTTGAAGGAAGATTGGGTTCCACAACTTCACTTCACAACGGAGTTTTTGAAGGACTTTTGGGATATATCGTTCACCCAATATCAGCAGACTTTGCTCTCCTTTGCAATGCTCACACATGCACGCCTCGGCACCAACGCAATTGCTCGCAACCTTGACGACAACTGCATGCACCTGGTGGTATGTTTTTTGTTCCCCTTTGCCATCGAAACCGAAGAAAGCTGGGATGTCCGCAAACTCCTAGAAGTCATGAAGCAAGCCTGCTACAACAACCAGGACGAAGAAGCATCTGACTACCAAGACATTGTCGAATTTGTATTAGATGACTCAGACGTGGGTGAAGAGGACGAAGTGGAGGAGGACGAAGTGGAGGACGAAGAGGAGGACGAAGAGGAGGACGAAGAGGAGGACGAAGAGGAGGACGAAGAGGAGGACGAAGAGGAGGACGAAGTGGAGGACGAAGTCACGCGTACATCTCCGGCCTCGCGCTGTAGTACACAGCGAGCTGGAGGGCGATGATGACGTCGTCCTTCATGCCGCCGACCTTGCCGCAGAGGGCGACGCGCTGCTTGCCGAAGCAGTTGATCGCCTGCTTGAACTGGAAGGAGTAGACCTTCATCTGCTCCTGGACGCGGCGGCGTGCAGCTACTGGGTCCTCGCTGAGCAGAGGGTCATAAAAAGCGATTCGCTGGTCGCGGAGCATGTTGTTAAAAAGGGTCATCATAGCATACTTCACCTCTTCTGTAGTCAGGATACCGTAGCGGTTAGCGTTATGGTCGATACGGAAGCGCGTATGTGGTAGGCCGTTTAGTGCTCTGTGATGGTGCTCAGCCTCGAATCCTAGGTTTCGCTCCACCATGATAATAATCTCACTGTAAATGAACTGTTCTGTTTGTTGAATGCGCGCTATATGTCTTTGTGTAAGAGCAAATTGTTTTTCAGGCTCTGAGATTAGTTTCACATAGTCATTATTCACACAGTCATTACATTTGCATAGATTGCACATTGCAAACACACAAACACAGCATAAAAAGCACAAATAAACAATTCGAATAGGACCTTTGCAGCCCATGAGTATGTCGATGCCAATCACCTGCGCAAAAGAATCTACGTCAGTGCCAGCACATGTTCAGCAAGCACACATTCCAATGCTCATCCCAAGAATTCTTATGAGTGTGAACAACAAACACACGTTTCCATTTTGTGCAAGCAGTATTCAGAACATATGCCGCGAATACACAATTCCCGAGTATGATACAACAATAACATACATTCGGGAACTGATCAACACCAAGGACATGTCGTATACTGACTCACTTGCTCTCTTTTTCCTGCTGTTGAATATTGATACGCAACTAAAGCAGAGCATGATTGTAAGTGAGTCAGAGGGGCAAAGAAGTAAGTTGTGCAACTTCTTCACGAATCTGCGAAAGCACATTGTTCCTGACTTTATGGCACATACGAAGAGTACATCTACTATATTTGTATGCAAGTGTGCAGACGCATGGTCTGTTGCGTGAGTGTACTGAGACACTTACCGTAACACAACCTCTACTTCTTACGATTGACACAACAGCATAGTCCGACTGCGGGCCACCAGCAGCAGGGTCGATGACAACAAAAACAACGGGATTTTCAGGAGAGGGAAGCGGCTTCAGGCTCATAGCAATCGCTATATCTGGCTTCCTAAATACTTGCTGTAGGCTGTCGAATGCAAGGCCAGCGAGCTCAGATTGAATGAGATCAGGTCTGTCCTGCATCATAATTTTTAGCTTACGATGGCGTTCCTCGCTTTGCCACATAGGAACGAGATGCAGCATATGCACGCACTCTACTTGTTTCCCCTCTTCTTTACATTTTTCACAGCATAGCTCTATACACCGTATGGCAAACAATGGTCTGTCAGTTGCTGGATCCACCATTTGAATAAGCCGAGTGTAAAAATTGATTTCAGACGTGAGTGTAGAAATTGCAACTAAACTTGCAGAACCAATTGAAAGAATAGGTGCGACTGTCTCGTAGAAGAACCCCTCGTCGCAATAAGCAGCTTCTTCAAGAATAAGAACGTCTCCACCAGTTCCTTTTGTGGTCCCAATCTGATGTATGAAATGGCTATTGGTGTTAATAATTTTATATATGTTCTAGGGTATATTCTGATTAGTAATTTAGTCTAGGGTATATTCTTTACAACAACATAAATATGTAATTTGACTCTCGAAGAATAAATATTTGATTTGACACTCCCTTGTGTAATTTTTCCAAACATGCCAGCAAGACTTCCAAGTAATATACCTTTGATGATTTTGCAAACTATTCCTTTCATGCATAATCCTACGCAACCAACGGTAGGAAAATTGGACAGGCATATCTACCCAAACGCCAAATGTACTGAACACCTAGTTACAAGTTGTCCTGTTTGCAATAGTGACGAATACCTTACACGCCGAGTACGGAAGGTTATTTCAGGTGCTCTGAAACGCATGAATGTGAAGAAAAAAAAACCCTTTCTTCAGTATCTGGGCGCAGAGACATGGGAGGAAGTACTTTTGTATTTGGCAAGGAAACGGGAAAGTTGGAATACATTGCATCCAGGTGTGCCTATGACGCTCACTAATACAGCCTTGGACCACATTAGGCCAGTAAGTAGTTTTAAAAGGGGTAGCATGGGTGCGAAAGAGATTTTATGCAACCATTATACGAATTTGCAACCTCTTCTACATGAAGATAATAATTGGAAGGGGGACAGCTGGACCTCTGAAGATGAAAGAATTTGGGAGGACAAAATTATCATGCAGCCATTCTTCACCAATATTTATTATCCGAAAAGCGCACCTTCGCAACCAAGTCTACTCCGTAGCAAAAACATCACAGGACCTTAGAGTTTCGTTCACTTTTCGATCGATCGAACTATTCAGAGCAGTTCTCTTCAGGCACGAACCAACTCGTGTACGTGCAGCACGCAAGACGCGCTTGCTGTGACAAGATGCTGTGATTACATGCGAATTTGACAATCCATGCTAAGTAGCTAGGCACAGTAAATATTCCTGACATGCCCATGGGACTTGAATTGCCTATTGCTAAAGCTACAAGCTGGCCAACACACAGAGAACACGCACAGCAAAAGAGCATTGCTGTGACACTCAGCTCACGAGTTGAATAAAAGAGAAGTCTGAAACTCAGTACCGTAAAAGTCATAAGCGCCACATGTCCTTCCATGAAGACGAGCACTTAAATAGTGCTACAATATTCTTGTTTTATTTGATGCACTTATTTGATGCACTTATTTCATGCACTTATTTGATGCACTTATTTCATGCACTTATTTGATGCACTTATTTCATGCACTTACATGCAACACTATTTTCAGAACCTCGCAAAAAACATGGCAATCGTACGCCGAGTACATTGTGCCACTGCATGTACTGTGTCAGGGCTGTGTGCTCGTGCAACACACTGTCGGCAAGCACCTGCTTTTTCTGCTTTGCTGCTCTTATGCGCCAGAAGTCTCGTGCATGTTCGTGTATTCCGAGTGGAAGGAGCTGTTCATACATGGAACGTGTTTGCTGCTTCATTGTCTCTTGCTCCGTGTTACTATTCAAAAGTGGTGTTGTCGATAAACCACATGCTGTGAGTTCATGTCTCATGCTTAAACTGTCTTTAATATAGCTTTGCCTCACATCTTTTGTTTGAAATTTTAAAGGCAAAACTTGTGTATTAGAGGTGCAACTGGTATGCATGGTGGAATGTGCCTAGAAGTCTTAATTGTGACGGTTATTGCATGGGTAGGCTTGTGGGGACTGGTAGAAGAGACACTGGAGCCCATTACAAAGAAATGGCACCGCGTCGCTGCTTATAGCATGTTGCTGTGTCTCGCAATTCTTGTTTCTGCCCTGCAGCAAACTGTTACTTTGTGTGGCTTGCTTTAAAATACAGCTTGCTTGAAAATACAGGAATATTTTTATTCCGCAAAATAAACAGAACAAGTTTACTATATTTACAGCATTCTATTTTATGCGCTGGGAAGAAAAGGCATTGGTACCAGAATTACCACAAAAAATAACACAAGGAGAATCAGCACAAGAATCAGCACAAGAATCAGCACAAGAATCAGCACAAGAATCAGCACAAGAATCAGCACAAGAATCAGAATCAGCAAAAAAACCAGCAGAAGAAGCAGTTCTAAACTATATAGTTGTTCATAACGGTGTTCATGTTGCTGGTAATGACGATGAGCACGATCATCATGGTGTCGATGAAATTGATCAGCGAAACCAAATTATGTATGATGGCGCAAGCGCAAAGAGTGACAGCACTGGGAGTACTATTTCTTGCTATAGTGGAGTGCATGTGCAATTTATGTTATCGGCAGATGAGATGCGCTTTACTGAATTTGTGCGGCTCTGTGTAATTTTTACGAGCATACACACAATTTCAGCATCTGTGTCTTTCTTCAGTTCTATGTATCCAGTGTTGATTAAAGATGAGCAGCAAACACATACAAGGAATTCCACTGTAGATGCATTTGTTCTCACGAGTAATATTATGGAAATTGATATTTCTTCAGCGTTTTTTGTTCTCTGCGGATTTTTCTGTGCATACACGGTGACCAACCTCAATTCGGAAAATATGGGTGTGCTATACAGTGTTATTGCCATAAACATTTTGGTGGATGTGTGGCTGGCGACACTAATAAGTATTGTTTTCGGAAGCCTTTTTCATGTACTAAGAGGTACATTTGCTGCTCATAATGTTCTTTTGACATTTATCGAGGGACTTACATGCTTACGCACACTGGAATTGAATCAATCACCAGAGAAAATGCACTCTCTGAACCCGACTTCATGGCCTGTTATGTGTCTGCTGTACTGTTTTCTTTTGACCCCGTGGACAATGAGCAGCAACAAACGCTTACATTCTTGTTACCCAAAGGCAGGTCTTACAATGCTTATTGTAAACAGTTTGCTACCTATAGTAACTATTTCGCTTTTTGCTCTGTTGCACGAAGATACGAACATTTTTTTCATTAATTCTACACATTTTGGATATCGAATTCTGGAGTTTAATCTTGGCATATGTTTTTTCACATGCATACAAACCTACCCACACGCGAGTACACATTTTACATACGCTGTAAAGTACCTATATGTTGCTGTTATATGCACATTTCTGTTAACATGGTGGGCGCAACTGGGTACACCTGTTGTGTCTTACTACGGAACATGTATTCGTATGTATTATTTTTCGCCTTGCATCAAAGTTCATCACGGATTATTGATGCGGGGGTGTTTTTTGGGCGTTACACTGATTTCTCACATTGTTTTGAGTATTAAGCAACCTGTGGTGCTTCCTCAAGAAGTTGACGAAGCACTGTCAACAAGGCATGGAATTTTACTTGCTAATAGTATGAGTACGGTTGTCTTTATCTGGCCAATGTGCTATGTCGTGCATATTCTGTTAGAATTGAACTTCAATCAGTCGCTGGTACAGGAGAACGCATCAATTTTTGTACTGATTGTTCCATGCATGACATGGGGACTCTGTTTGCTGTGGAACAGAACATGGAAATGCCTGGTGGCCGACAGCATGCTCAGAATATTGTACAAAATTATTACTCGTTGCATCAAACAAGTTTGAAGACTTGCGTTTATTAATCTTCCTCACTGACAAAGAAGGCATGAACCTCCTCATGAGGCGGCGTATGAAGAACATGACGCATTCCACCATTACGAGGACAACGAGGTCCTCGGTTCTGGAATATGCGATAATAAAAAACCACCATCCCATGATTCGCCTATTTAGCGCGGGCGGTGTATGCGGTTCAACCCGTACCTAATCAATACTGGAGCAGAGGGGGTCAGAGGTCTCGGCAACGGTCTTTTTCAAAAAAATTTGAAAGATAATTCTGCTGCTCCACGAATCGAAAATATAATGGTATTGGCAGCAGAGTACGAGAAAGATAAAGAAAAACTTCGAATCGATGCACAAAAAGTCATAGATAGAGAGGCACATTTAAAAAAAATTGGAGTCACAGCGGCCTCCTGGCGCGACCTCGAGCCCGAGCTCCACGAGCAGATCCTCCGCCACGCGCAGCCCGCCCCCACCGCAACGGTCGAGTACAGCGCCACTCAACGTGTCGGCGACGTCGAGGTCCCTGTCATTATCTCGTTCCAGTTCACACGCGCTCACAGCCAGCGCCTCGCACGGCATCTGCTCTCGCTGCGCACATCCACTCAGATCTCGCCGCGCCTGCGCATCACCGTCAGCAGGCGGCTCGACACCACGCATTTGAAAGACTTAAATCAGCCCCTCCCGCCCGAGACGGAGGCGCAGATCGAATTCACCAAGCACTGGAACAACATCGCCTGCATAAGACTGCACGAGGACGGCTACGGTATAGTGCGATACACGTTTGAGTTCATCGGCGCGAGCCAAGCACAGTCATACCATGCTCCAGAATGGGCTTGGTGGGATTCAAAAGTCTTCGCACGAAACCAGCAAGTATTTACCGATGAGCTCGGCATGACGTTCAAGCAAACACCGCGGACAGCGACATCCGGTGTGCTCCTTGAGTTCACATTCGACACTTAAGAGACGAGGTACGCGAGGCGCGAAAGAACGTGGAAAAGGTGCGGATGCAGCAGGCGCGCGAGCAGGCGCAGGCGCGCGAGCAGGGACGGCGCGCGTCACAGGCCAGCACCAGAAACGACGTGGGACGCATATCATTTTCACATGTTTTTGGCGCTGCCAAGCGTAATGTTATTTTCGTCCCTCCACATCAACAAAGTTCTCTACCACGTTATATGGTGTTCCCATTTATGAGTTTACTTTTGCTTTAATACAAAGTTCCTGCCCTTTCTTATCTTTTGTTCAATATCAAAGCCTGTTCCATCAGCAAGGGTTTTTCTTCATCGTCATCATTTTGATCCTTTGCACTCTTCGAGCATAAACGTACACAATTGTACAAAACAAAACAAATAATAACTGACAGAGGTACAATAGCAAGAATGTACATGATGTCAAGTAGTTTCTTGCTTTGGTTTGGAGAATTATCGACACGCCTTGTTGAAACATTCACTGCTGTCCATGACAAATCTACACCGCGTACCATTGCAGTGTGCATGTGTGCGTTGACGCACTCCCAGTAAATGCCAGACGTGGGCCGTAGCTCCCAGTAGCCAGCAGCGTGTAAGCACTTCCACTTGCACCCATAAACCCACTCCCACTTGCTGTCTATATCAGCAGGTTGTGGCAGATCATGCTGTGTCACATACCCCAGAGCAGCCGCTTCAAAACACGTTATACACCTAAAGTTCAAAGCAAAGTGTCCAGCGGCGCACAGGGGCTGGAGCAGTTGTACATTGTCGACAACAACATTTTGAGATACACATGTTAACTTTGAATCTACACTTTGTAGTTGATGATGCTCATTGCATACCCACATGCAGTCGAAACGATCGTTGCGCTGACTCCAGTGCGCGTTCGGTGGCAGTGGCGGGCATAAAACACAGTGTGAGCAGTTGTGCTTCAGGGGGGGGTCTCGCCAACCAGGATCGCACTGAGCGTATTTGCAAAGCTCACACTGTTTTGTGCGTACATCTAACACAAAGCCTACATCGCAAGCAGCGGTGCAAGCAGTTCCAACATAAAACTGATGAGCACCAGGTTCAGGACAATACTCACACACTGTGTCCTGGTCCTCAGAACATGTTGCCACAAAACGCATTCCTTCACACGATGAACAGTTCAAGCAAGTAGCATCCGTAGTAGGTGTGCCTGTGGATAAGAACTGCCCTGATGAGCACCGTGGTTGAGAATGTGCTTCACAAGTAGATGTTTCTAAGCCCCTGAATTGGAAAAAACCAGGTGAACATTCTTTTCTGCACGAAAATGGATTATCGAGTGTACCAGAGCTCGCAAACACCAATTCGTCTTGCGGTGCACACAATTTGCATGTAGGAAGTTGGAGAATTCTCGCTCCCGGTAAGTCCGGAAGATCGGAGGCGAGATCTGAATCCGAAGCATAGATGTGTACTTGTTCACAATCTACTAACATGCACGTGTCTAAGCTGCTAAGTGCTTCTTTGCTTACTGTTCCTATTTTCACATACGCCTGCAAGCGCTCAACTGCATCTAGAGAACCATCACGCACAGAGGACACATTACTGATTGATACCATACTCGTCTGTACATTGAACTTTTTGGAAACTGATTCTCGAATTTGTATACGTTTCTCTATATCAAATGAAGAAATGGACATTGGTATAGAAACTCGAACCAGCACACCTAGAGTGGTAAATTGCGTCAAATTCACAGGAGGAAAAATTGACGTGTATTCCTTCCTCACACAGTCGTAGCGAACTTTACATGAGTGGAAAACGGCCGGTGGCTGCAGTAAAACATACTCTTCTCTCGCGCAATCATACCTTTCACGGCAACTATGATACATTGTTTTCTCGAGAGTTGACAGAGTGTCACACTCAGCAAAAACGAAGCACAAGACCAAGATCAATACTACATAGTGTACTCGTGCATACATCATGTTGGACATGGAGCTAAATACTGCGTGGGGCAACAACGTTCATTGCTAAGTGCTAGAAGGATTATCAGTGCAACAGTATTTAACGCAATTCAATTACATGTCGAGTGCAGACGATCGTCTCGACTACGCGAATGCTATAAGATCCTACAGCGTGTGGGTTGAGGTTTGGGATGCAAGTATGAAAAATCGTTTGAATTGTGGGTATGTTGCAAACAGTAATAAGGTGAAATGCGAGTCTCTATGTGAACAACTCTGTAAGTATTTGCCAATAGCTGAATGGGAGAAGGTCTACGCATGCAATCCAGGACAATTGTCCTGGGAATCCAGAAACCCAAGTTGTTATGCGCCCAGATCTGGACAGTTTCACATAAACGATGCAGTTGTCAACTCATGGAACTTTTTTCTTTTCCATGAAAGCCAACCTCATCAACAGCTGGTCATAGTAAGGGCACCCATTGAAAATCCGGAAGAGCCATGGAGTGCATCAATGGACCACGGCGCAGCGCAAGGAGCTGCCAAAATACGTTTGACACAGAGTGCTCGTCTGGAGTTGACTATGGCGAATGAATACTTGGTCTGAAATATGACATAATCATAATGCTTGAACTACTTGCCCCGCGTGTGTTCGAGCTGCTTGTAGATCAACATGATCTGTTTGACGGCGTCAATGTATACGCCAGTGTTTTTGTGGTCCATGCTCTGCATACCGCTTTCTTCACTGACAACAACGCAGTTGCTCTTCGCCACACCAATAATATCAACAAGATCGCGCAGTACATGGTTGAGAACTACTTTCTGATCGCATTGATGCGAAAGAAAATGATTGCGGATCTCTTCGACCGTCATGTCGATTTCCAGCTGGTGCTCCAGAGCTGACTTGGCATGCGATGCAAGCTCGTTGATGTGCACGCTGTGTGCATTGTCAGCAACGTAACACATGATCTCATCAAATATTGGGTGCTTACTGCCTGAATACGCACACAGTTTACAACCGCTCATGTTCTTGTTGTCTTAAATAACGTGAGCCTTGCGTTAAGAAAGTTCTCTTGACGCAGGATCTTCAAAACGAGAAATTTTATATTTCAAAACGGATCCATATTTTTTATATATTGTGCTTGAAGTAGCTTACATAATATGTCTTCTTTATGAAGCGTCCGCGAAGGCAGGCAGCACGTGATGCTTTGGAAAAAATACAGAGTATACAGCACTGGGAAAATCTTTCCGAGAATTCAAAACTGTTTATTGAGTGCGCTGCGAAAATAGATCAGGAAATGGAGGCTGAAGTTTTGAACAAACATGTCACGAAAGACGACTTTGATATGTCAGCTAGCGAGCAAGAAGAAATCGAGGACGAAGACCATGATACTGACAATAGCTTTATTGTAAAAGATGATAATGATGAAGAAGATGACGACTACCCGCGAAAGAAAATTAAGAAACAGCACTCTCAAGGATCTAAAGAAGGTTGTGAAGAAGGTTCTGAAGAAGGTTCTGAACAAGGTTCTGAAGAAGGTTCTGAACAAGGTTCTGAAGAAGGTTCTGAACAAGGTTCTGAAGAAGGTTCTGAAGAAGGTTCTGAACAAGGTTCTGAAGAAGGTTCTGAACAAGGTTCTGAAGAAGGTTCTGAACAAGGTTCTGAACAAGGTTCTGAAGAAGGTTCTGAAAAATGTTCTGAACAAGGTTCTGAACAAGGTTTTGAACAAGGTTCTGAACAAGGTTCCGAAGTTCACAATTCTTATATGCACTACAAAGAATGTTCTCAAGAGTGCAGCAAAATTTCTGATGAAAACATTTCTAATTTGTCTGAAACAATCATTTGAAGTACTTAATAAACCAAGAATATGCGTTGTTGGCATGACAATGCTCCTTATGATTTTTCACTTGTTTCCACGTATTTTCCAGTTTTTCTACTGATTATTCGTAGTACTGTTTTTGTGTCTATTATGTTCTGGATCTCAACAGCTACGAATTTGCGAGAACAGGGTATTTTAATAATCACAGTCTGTGCCGTGTATATAGACAGCATCTTTATGCACGAGCAACACTTTGATCGAGCTTGTGGACATTTGTGTGTTTGTGCATTATGCTTCTTAACACAACAACAACAAGGCATCTGCAGCAATTCGCAAACTGTGCTCATATTCGCTGTTGATCTGTTGTGGAGCGCGTGTGCCAGTGTCGAGGTCATCCTGAGGACAAAAAGAACACAGAAAGATTCTCAGCATCTGCAGAAGATCGTCCTAAGTTGTGTATTTGTATGCGTCCGAGTTGTTCTCAACTGCAACACATTAGGGTTTATGGAGACATTATTGAGAACATTTTTGTACAATGTTCTATGTGCTCTTTTGCTCTTTTGCAGCACTTTCCTGCCTTATAGCGATACTATGTTACACACGAATTCCGTTGTGTTCCTATGTGGACATATTGCTTTCGTACACCTCTACGCTGTATTTGCGAGTATTCTCTTAATAGTGTTTGTGCATGGACGCCTTCTGTACAGCAACATTACTAAACACGAAAACAGTGAAATATTGTCAATACGAAACGCAAACAACAGCCACTCACTACATGATGCTCCCGTACCACAAAGGGAGCACAATGAAATGTTGCTAATTCTTCAAGCAGCAAAACGTGCAGCCAATACCGCCCTTTAGAATTAAACTTGTTTGCTATAAAACAATCTAATGACATGCTTAAACTAGTTTATTTGATTTTGATTTTTCTTGTAGAGAGATCTGTGACTCAAGACGCTTTCAGTATAGACGCAAGTGAGCCTATGGTGATTACAAGTGCTGAATTCAGAGCATATGAAAACGCGTGGTACGTTACATTCGACGTGTCTAATGCGAATGCGCTTTTGGTGTTTGCTCTCTGTAAACAGCAATGTTCAGTTTTTTCACCAATATCTTCACGCTTCCACATACTTACGTGCGCAGAGATACTCACAGTTCTAAAAGAGCCACAGTGGCATAATCATTACATTGCTCAGAATATAGCGAACAACACGAATATAGCGAACAACACACTCTGTGACAAAATGCGCTTTGATGCCACAGGTGTGCAGAAGGGCGCTAGCAACATTCTCAATGATAATGCTGATGGTGCTCTCGTACGGCTGCGGCTTCCCAATACCCTCATACTATTCAATGACAAAGAACTAGTCGACCATTGGATGACTGTCGTGAATGCCTCGCATAGTGGGGAGGAGCTGTACATGTCTTTAAGATCAACAGAGATTGAAATTGTTGGTGAAAATTTTGGCGTAAGGCACTTTTTCCACCATGTGCGCTTGCTACCACATACAGATTTGAAACAGGGAGCAATCACTTTCGCGCTGTTGAACAGATGCACAGCAGCAGGTCTCTCTGCTCCAGAGTTCGGCATCGTCCGCAGCATAAAGGTAGCCGGGCGATTACGGTGTGTATGGGATTGCAGGGGAGATATGCTCCGGCAGCCATACAACTCAGAGCCACCAACTAGAGAACAACTAAACAAATCTTCTTCTGAGTACTCTCTGCTCTCTGAAAAATATGCATGTGTTGCACTCCCAAGTTCGTATGTTGCTTCAGTCTTCGGCTTCACTGTGGAAACCAATTTGTCAACATCTGATATAGGATATGCGCAATCTGTCTTTGATGCTGTCGACAAACTTTCTGTTGCTGTAAATGAGGAAATGCGAGCACAAGGAATAACAGGAATTATGATCTTTTCCATAAAAAACAGTGCATACCACACCTCCTTTGCCGATCGACTGGCAAGTGTACAGCAATCGGCTTGTGCTGTTGCCGACATTGAGACTTCTGATTGTGGTGAAAATTCGCAAAGCGTGACAAACCCTGACTATGTCTACAGAAGAAGACTTTTGAGCAGAGGACTTTTGAGCAGAGGACTTTTGAGCAGAGGACTTTTGAGCAGAGGACTTTTGAGTAGAAGACTTTTGAGCGTTGGTTATACGGAAATTGAAGGCCTCTTTATCTCAGATGATTCTTCTGTCTTTGCTGATTCAGCCAAGCGCGAACAGAACCTCAAAACGTTGCGCTCGGCCCTTGTTAGCGCTGTTGTAGAACATTCCTCGCTACTCTCAGATACCGATGGAAACCCTTTTGTTTTAAACGTGGACAACATTGATTTCCAAGAAATTGTTGTTTTTACATTACCAAAGAAAGAAGCCGAGAAAGAAGCTCAGAACAAAACTGTAGATGATCACAAACCAATTGCTTCTGTTCAAGAGAACCATGCACTTTTGATTGCTTTTATTTGCTTATTTGCCTTCACATTTGTCTTATTGTGTTGCTTCTAATGGTTGTTTTTTCTTGGCACGGTATATAACTATAAACAAACTATAAACACTCATCAATGGTAATATTTTTGGTTCTCAGCACGCCGAGAGCAGGTACCACCACGCGGTGCGGATGTTCTCGCGCCCGTGGCGCAGAGCCAAGAGGTACATGATGAATGAGAAGAGGAAGCAGTGCGTGTAGAAGAGACAGCTGCGTGGCATGCTCTTTGTTTGCTTAATAAAGCAACGTACCCATTATATAAAACAAAAAAATATATCGGGGAACTTTGCTTCCAGGCTACGTTTACTCAAAATAACAGATATCTCACCAAATGATCTAGAAATCACATACTCAGTGGTACAATCAGCCGACAGAGAACCCAAACCCCCCACCCCACCCCACCCGGTGGAGGTTCTTCCTAAGAAGAGTTCCTTCGTAAAAGAATAGGAGAAAACCCCAGCATTCAACAAAACATCTACAGCATTAATTATTCTTCATGAGCATGCACAGGAAGACCACTTGCAAGCAAATATGTTGAAAGTTGTCTCCCTTTTTTCTAGTTTTTTGCACTTTGCTCTTCTTGTTCTTTTTGTCTGAGATCATTCTCGGCTTCATATGCGTCGAGTCGCTCGGCAATCAAAGTCTTTTTGGCGACGAGCACCTGCAGTTTCTTCTTCAGCGCCAGAGTACGAGTGCTGAGTACTTCACTC
>Ga0208974_1000658_pt1 | contig 14135 bp, 16 predicted proteins | sample GreLakmeER15MSRF_FD_187699 | JGI IMG/M metagenome (GOLD analysis project Ga0208974, IMG submission 187699) | Freshwater lentic microbial communities from great Laurentian Lakes, MI, USA - Great Lakes metaG ER15MSRF (SPAdes) | ecosystem: Environmental > Aquatic > Freshwater > Lake | place: Great...
CTTTAAATTTGAATTAAAATTGAGATTATTATTGATGCAAAAAACAAAACTGATATTTTGCAGATCATTTCTGTTTCGGATATTTTACGGGGTCGGATTCTCATCTTAAAAAAGAATTTATTTTGCTCCTGCTCGCTTTACCCTTTAAAGTTTTACCGTACTTTTGTAAAATTCTACTTTCAAGCGCATTCACTTTTAAAAGCAAATTTTTATTATCTGAAATACTCTTTTTTGTGTATTTTGAATTTCTAATAACATCTAATGCGTGATTATATCCTTCGGCCTGTACTTCTAAAATTTCAACATTTGCAACCTGATTAATTTTACGTGTAAAATCGTACCATTGAAAATACCAAACTTTTGAAATTCCATCGACTGTAAAAACTTGTTTAAAGCCGTCAATGTCGCAAATTGTATTAACTGTAAATTTTTTCATAATTTGTAATTTTTAGTTTTGTTTGTTAGTTCCTTTGCCGTGATCGACACGGTTAAACTTCGTTAGGTTTCAAAGGAGTGAGATTAATTATTTAGTTTTCCAGTCATTTGTACAGCGTGATGATTTATACACGTTCATACCTGCTATTTGGTACTCTTTAACCATTTGGTTAACGTATAATCTAAACTCTTTAGGGGTTTGGTTTTCTTCTCTTGTAAATTCGTCAACTGTTTCAACGCCTTGAGATGTTCGTGTATTTAAATAGATTGCTTTCATAATATTACACGGTTTTAAATAGATCCGTAAACTGGTTAGATTGTTGTTGTTAGTAATTGATGTTTAAGGATTTTCCACCATATAAGGCGAAAGAAATGAGGTTGAATAGTGTACTAAGTGTTTTCATGATCATAAAGTATTAAATTGTTTTGCTTTATTGCTTGTACAAATATAAGCAACTTATATTAATATAATACACTTTTATTAAACTTTAACACTTCTTTAACATTTAATATGTGGTTCATTGATATGGTCCACCCCCTTGTACATAGTAGAATAACACCCCCACCCCCCTTAAACAGAAATCGAATCGAGTTACATATCCCTCCCCATAAATTTCTCATACAAAAATTGGTTTTGGTTATTTTTCACTACATTTGTTTAAAATATTTATCTATGCAGTTATTAACTAAGCAAGAACACGCTGTTTATTACTTAAATGATGATGTAACAACGGAAGTTCTTTTTGGTGGTGGAGCTGGAGGTGGTAAATCAGCATTAGGTGTTTTATGGATTATATCTGTTTGTCAAAAATACGCTGGTATAAGATGTTTAATGGGTCGTTCAAAATTAAAGGCATTAAATGAAACTACTTTAAATACTTTTTTTCAATTAAGTAGTAGTTTAGGGCTAACGAATCAATACAAGTATAACTCACAAAAAAACATTATTACTTGGAATAACGGAAGTGAGATTTTATTAAAGGATTTGTTTTTGTTTCCAGCAGATCCAGAATTTGATAGTCTTGGTTCATTAGAGATTACATTTTCATTTATTGATGAGTGCAACCAATGTAGTTTTAAGGCTTGGGAGGTTACAAAATCAAGGCTTAGATATAAATTAAGAGATTTCGCTCCAAACGGTGAGTTTACTAAGGATTTAAAAGTTACTAAATGGGAATTAATAGAGGGTAAGAAAGTTCCTTGTCAATGGATGCAGAGTGATGGAGTAGTAACAAATGGGTTACTTGGTAAGCAATTAGGGACTTGTAACCCTGCTAAAAACTGGACTTATTCAGAGTTTTACAACCCTAGTATAAACAAAACGTTAAAACCATTTAGGAAGTTTATTCAGGCGTTACCGAAAGACAATCCGCATTTACCAAAAAGTTATATTGACAATCTTATGTCAATGAACGAGGCTAGTAGAAAAAGGTTATTGTATGGGGATTGGAATTTTGACGACAACCCGTATGCTATGTTTGATTACGCTGATATTTTAGGAATGTTTACTTCGGAGTGGATTAAACCAACGCAGGATAAATACATGACTTGCGATATTGCTTATGAGGGTTCTGATAAGTTTGTTATTAGTATTTGGCATGGATTAGTAGTTGTTAAAATTATAGCGATTCCTAAAATATCAGATACTTTAGTACCTTCTAAGATAAATGAATTAAGAATTAAATACGGAATACCTTTAAAAAACGTAATATACGATGCTGATGGTATGCAAAAATACACACGATTATCTGCTAGTACGGGTAATTTAAGGGGTGCTGTAGGGTTTAATAATGGAGGTAGAGCAATAAAGGTATCTGGGAAGTTAGAAAATTACAAAAATATTAAGGCGCAATGTTACTTTTTATTTGCTGAATTTGTAAAAGATAATAAAGTTTTTATACAAGATAAGGAATGGGATAAGGAGATAATTAAGGAATTAGAGCAAATTAATATGAATCCTTTTGACGATGATGGTAAATTATCTTTAGAAAAAAAGGATAAAATAAAAGAAAGATTAGGGAGAAGTCCTGACTTTGCGGATTCATTAATGCTTAGGTTTTATTTTGAAGTTAAAGGTAAAACCAAACCTAGAATTTTTTGGTAGTTAAATAAAATTTAGTATATTTGTAGATTAATATATAATTAATATGGAAAAGTTTAAAATTTTAGATGAATTTACAGTTCCTCAATTAAAAAAAATCATTATTTTTTTAGAAGAACAAACAGGTTTTACAGATAATTTTTCTTCTAAAGAATTTCCTGAAGAAGCAAATAGATTTGATTTTTATGATGCTATATATAATTTAATTAAATATTCAAAATAAAATGATATTTCAAACCAATCAAGAAGCTATTGATGCTTTAAAAAAACACGAAAATCTTACTCAAGACGTACTTAAAATGCGTAATGATTCTAAGGAATTAAAAGCATTAGTAAACGGAGAGGGTTTTATTGAAGAGTTGCTAGAAAAAATTGAATTTATAGAAAGCGACAAAAAAGCAAAAGCTAGAATGAAATTTAGTAGAAGTATTCAAGATACTTACGCTAGAATTTTTCAACCAATAGAAAATATTTACTACGCTACTGGTGGAATAAAAGAATACGAAATAGAAAATGAAGAATTAAAAACAAAGTTTCTTACTAAAATAGCCAATATTAGAGATGGTAAAACATTATCGGAATGGGTGCAAAACAAAGGAATACAGATTTTTAATACAGATCCAAATGGTTTGATTTTCTTAGAATATACTACTAAAGATGAATTTGACGTTTACCCAACCTACAAAAGCATAAATTCAATACGTTATTATGAATCAAAAGGGCAACAAGTAGAATTTGTTATTTTTGAGCCTTTTATTAAAAACGAAAAATATCATTTTAGAATAGTAGATGATTTATGGGATAGAACATTTATTAAAGATGGTACTGAATGGATAATTCAACTTGATTTGTCTTTTGAACATCCTTTTGGAGATTGCCCTGCTTTGGTTTGTTCTAATATTTCACATGTGGGAGGTAAAGAAAAATTACCTGCAATTAATAATATAGTGGGAATATCAAAAGAATTAGCAAGAGATCAATCTATATTAACTCTTTACAAGATTTTCAAAGGATTGCCGTTATTTTGGAAAGTAGTTCAAATGTGTGGGGATTGTGGAGGTTCAGGTCAATCAGGAGATGATAAATGCGGAACTTGCAACGGACACGGAAAGTATATTGGAAAAAACGATGTTACTGATGTAATTGAAGTTCCTTTACCAGAGGGTGAAGAAAAGTTACTTACAGGAGATAATATAGGAGGTTATTTATCGCCAGATTTAGAAACTTGGACTAAACTTGAAGAAACTATTGACAAGTTAGAAGAAAAGATGTATAAATCTCATTGGGGTACATCATTTGGAATTAGAACCAATAACAATGTAGAGAAAACGGCTACTGAAATTGTTTTTGACAAACAGCCTTTTGAGAATCAGTTAAATAAATACGCTGATTTTGTTGAATATATCGAATGGAAATTGTCTGAGTGGATATTAAATATATACGACACTCAAAAAGACCCAAAACAAAGTGCAATTACTATTAATCTAGGCAGAAGATACGTAATAGAAAGTTACGATATTCTATTAGAGCGTTATGAGTTGGCTGTTAAAGCACAATGTAATAACATTATATTAGATAAACTTTTTGAAGAGTATTTGTTTTCAAAATTCAGAAATAATCCAATAGATTTACAAATATGCCTTATAAAGGCAAAATGCGAACCTTATCTTCATACAACATTAGATAATACAGTTTTGATTTTTGGGAATATAGAAGCTCAAAGAAAAGTATTGTTTCAAGAATTTTGGATAGGAGTTACAGATTATTCAGATGTCGATAAAATTAAAAAAGAATTTGAAGTATGGTTTGAAGGTAAAAAAATCATAGTTCCAATAATTAAAGAAGTAAAAACAACAATCTAAATCAATAAATATGGAAAAACAAGGTCAATGCGGTGCTTACCGTTTATTTAAGTTAGGAAAAGGAGTGGGAAATACGTTTTCTCACGATTTTAAAAAATTAGAAAGAGATTTGCACATTGTAAATCACGACTACGCAGATTTGATAAACCAAAATTCTGTTATCAACGGATCATTTTATGAGCATGACGAAAAAGCAAGTAAATTGTATTGGGAAAAGAAACCTTACAGAGATGTTAAAGAGTTTACAGAGTTTGACGAAGTTACAGATGTAATTGAAACATTGAGAGCTGAATATTTACTGTTAAGCGGTAAAAAAGCTCATCATTTATGGAAAGAAGAAAAATTAACCGAACTTATCGAAGAACTTAAAAAATAAAATATGGCTTTAGAAAATATTGCAGAGATAGAAAAAGCATTTGGACTTGAAGAAGGAAAGTTTAATGAAATGTTTAGTTCGGAAGAAAAACATTCAATAGATTTATCATTATTGTTAATCGAGCCAAAATCTATTTACGAAGAAAGAATTGCAAATATAAAAACCAATTCTGCAACTATGGCAAAAGAAGTGTCTATTAAAGAAATTAAAAAAGCACTTGGATTAGAGTTTGAAGGTAAGAATGAAACTGTTTTAATTGAAGCTTTAAAGTCTAAATTTGAAACTATAAAAACAGAAGTTATAAAAGACCCTGAACAACGTTTCACAACTTTAAAAGCTGATTTTGATAAACTACAAGGTAATCTTATAGCCAAAGAAACAGAATTTGAAACTTTTAAAACCAATATTGAAAATCAATCTACTTTAAATGAAATTAAAAACGATTTTACAAAACACATCCCAGATAACGTTCTTGTTTCAAAATCGACAATTTTTACCGAAGCTAAGGAAAAAGGATTTTCTTTTGAAAAGGAAAACGGAAAGACAGTTGTAAAACAAAATGGGGAAGTGTTAAAAGACGATAAAACACTTTCACCTATCGGGATTGATTCTTGGGTAAAAGAATTTGTAATTCCATATTTAAAAACAGTAGAGGGAGGTTCAGGTAAAAAAGACGAAAATACACAAGGTAAAGCGGGTTCGTTTGAAGCCTTTCAAAAAGAAGCTGAAAAAAATGATTGGGATGCTACAAAGTTTAATGCTGAGATGTCAAAAAGAATTAAAGAAGGAAGCCTTTCAATGTAATGAAATATATAGAATGGTTTTTAATGCTATTCTTAAAAAAGAAAGCATTAGTAGTAAAACAAGAAGCTATTTTTGAAAGACAAAAAGCGATTTCTGATTATGATAAAATTAAAAAAATAAATGAAAAATATTTAAGTAAATATTCAGGGAGAAAAAAATACGTAAAAGTTCCTACTTCATAAAATAAAAGCCAATAAAATTAATTATTGGCTTTTTATTTTATTTATATTAAAATTTTTATTACATTTGTAAATGAATTGCGGTAATGTTAATTCGGATTCGGGCGGTATAGCCTAAACGTAAAACGAATTTTTAACATTAAATCAAAACGCAATGGCAAATCGCACAACTGCAAATTTAGTGAAGGCACAAGTTAAATTACTTGGTGCTTTCCAATCATCTGATCTAAGATTCAGAAATCCAGCTACATACTTAGCTTTAAAAGCTATGTCGGCACTAATGTTTTCTAACTACGAACAATTAAGAGTTAGAGAGGACAGAACAATTGAAACCAACTACGTTAAAAAAGGTACTCGTTCTTTGGGTACAGGTGGGAGAATCCACAACCACACAGGTACACATGGAGATACTGCGGTATTAACGCCTACTTGGGTAACCTATGATGACAAGTTTGCAATGTCGTTAAAACAAGCTGATAATAGTTTGTATAATGCACAAGAGCAAATGAATCAAGAAGTAACAGACATCATAACCAACTTTATGGAAGGTTACGAAACGTTAGCTACAGCTTATTTATTCAACAACCGTTCAGGGGTTAACATTGCTACTTATAATGGTACGTTTGATGCTACTGATGATGTTTTTGAGATTGCTGTTGCAAATGAAACATTAGCTGTTCAAACTACTGAAATTGCTATTGATGCTAACAAATATCCAAAAGGAGCAGTTGTTTTCTGTGATTCTATTTCTTACGGTAAATTCTTGTATCAAAAAAATCAAGGTGGTGGAAACAATGCTAATTTATCTTATCAATTTGAAATGAACGGACTTACTTTTGTTCACTCTATTGGGTTAGGAGTATTAGCGGCAGGTCTTGTTTCTGCTTATTCTAAAGGTTTTTGGCTTGTTGTTCCAAATGGAACTGTAGCTACATTGCCTTGGATTCCAGTTCAAAATAGAGTAGGCGTTTCTACAAAAGAAAACGAATACACTAATATTTTGAATCCTATTGATGGAGAGAGTTATGCTGTTCACTCTTACGAAACAAGAGTAGACGGAACTTCTGTAAATGGTTACACGCAAGATGTATTGTCGCAATATCAATTTTCACAAGACATATCTTTTGCTAAAGCACCATTAACGACTGCTAATGAAACTACAATTTTAGCTTTCGGAATAGTATAATGTTTACAGCTACCAAAATAGCGGATGGATTATTAGGAATTGTAGGGTTTAGACAGCCCTACAATCCTAACTATGCTATATTGGATGAGGATAACACCACTAGTCTTTCAGGTTTGTTTGTAAATGATAATTCTTATGCAAAGATTGAATTTTTAAAAGACACACAAGACTATAAAGATATTTCGTATGAAGAGTTTAATGCATTGTTGAAAGATATGCAAAAGTCAAGTTCTATAAGTATTTGTAGTCAAGTTTTTAACGAGTTTGATTTTATCGATAGGGGATTGATTTATAAAAATGCTTCAAACAAAATTGAAGTAGAAACATTACCTAATGGATTTGTTGGATATAAAATAGAGGTTTCACAAGCTAAAAACACAGCGTTCTCTATCAATAGAGTAATTCTTGACTTTAGCGGAACAGGAACTTTTACTTTACTTTTATTCAATACAGGTAAAAAAGGGGCTTTACAAAGCAAAGTTATAACAATAACATCCGATAATCAAGTAGAAGAACTAAACTGGGTACTAGACAATACAGGTACAACTTATAAAGGAGACTACTACATCGGGTATGTTTCAACGGGAATTGCAGTAAGTCCTTTTAAAAGAGAATGGAACAACGCTAATGTAATGAGCAATTTTAAAGAATTGTGTTTAGAGAAAGTTTTAGTAAATAATTATGCAGGTAATGAGCTGTTTAATTTAGATTTAATAGACGGGCTATCACAAGACACAGGATTGAATTTAGATATATCGATTTATGACGATTATACAGATTTTATCCTAAACAATAAGATGCTATTTGCAAAAGCAATAAGTTTAGAATTTACTATTCGATGCTTACAAATGTATGTTTCTTCTATTAGAAGTAATGCAAATGAGAGAAAATCCCAAGAGTTGTATCAAAAAATAATGATAGAAATTGAGGGAACAAAAGGTAGTGATAGTTTAATATCTGTTACAGGATTGAGAGAACAAGCAATTGGAGAAATTACACAATTGAAACAAGAGGTTAAGAAATTAAAAATGGGTTTTACAAAATCAAGACAGATATTAACTTATTCGCTTCAATAAAATGAACCTGACAAAAACAAACCCAGTAGGACTTGATATTGTGATAGATAATATCCAAAGTAAGGTCTATGAATTAAAAGATTTATGGGAAGTTGATTTACACGGATATCCAAGATGTCAAATCTTAACCAATAATAATAATAAAAAAACTATTGAAGCTTATTTAGGAGGTAACGATTATAGTAGTTCTTTAATTTTTGCAGAAGAAAACAAGTTTTTTGTATTAGCTGGAGAATCAATAGAACACGTTTCCAATAACTACTATAAAACTACTATTGAAATGTATTTTATGTTGAATTTGAGCGAGATTTACCCAAATATACAACATAGAGCAGACGAAGAAGTTAGAGTTGATGTTTTGAATGTTTTACACACTATTCCAAACATAAACGTATTTAAAGTAGAGCATAATTCGGATAAAGTATTTGCAAGGTTTAACAACAGAATTAGTCAAACCTTTGAACACGAATACACAGACGATATGCAACCATATCACTGTTTTAAAGTATTAATTGATATTTTAGAATACAATATAAATCAAACAAGTTGTAATTAATAATTTAAAAAAAACAAAAAAATGATACTAATAAATCAAAAAGACTGCTTAGTAAGCAGAAAGAATTTAGGGCTTTCAGACTGTATCTTACAAGAGGGTAGATTAACAGGTTTTGTTATCGTTCCTAAAGGTTGGTCAATTGACTTGACAACAGATACATTTAATTTATTGTATGTAAACGAGCAAATCCAATTAGGTAACTTTGTTCCTGTATTAGGAGCGGTAGAAGCTACAAATGGAACTCCAGAAGCTACAACTGAAGAGTATCAAGGTGGGGTTAAATCAGTAGTTCGTAATGGACTTCCTGAATATAGCTTTAAGTATTTGAAAGGATGGAAATTTGCAAGTGCTTTATACACTTACAACTCATTCCAAGCGTTTGATGTTCTTTATGTTTTTTCTAGCGGTTCAATCGCAGGAGCAACAAACGGAACTAAATTAACTGGTTTTGACTTAGGAATGTTGAACTCTGGAACTTATATGTTTACAGATGGAGCAACAAGTTCTAGCGTAACGGTGTCAATGCAGTTGGTAAACGAAGAGCAGTTTAATAGAGATTATGCTGTATTAGACGCTTCTGTTTTAGATTTCAAAGTAAATACAGATATTTATCCAATAACAGACATTGCAATAACAGGTCGTGCCGATGTGTCAGATGCTAAAGTTTACTTTAAGCCAGTATTTGAAACTAACAAAGCTACTACATTAGGTGGAATTGCAATCGCAAATCTTCGCTCAACTGTAAATGGGGTTATAGATACAATCACGGCTTTGTCTTTAAGCTATAACGCTTCTACAAAAGAATGGAGCTTTACTCCTACTGCTACTTTGACTACTTCAACTCCTGTTATTGTTGAATTGTACGATAGTGTTGAAGCTGTAAGCGCTGCAAAAATCGGAGCAAAATATTACAAAGGAATTTCTGCTTCAATTACGCCTATTGCATAGTAAAAAAGAATATCTTTGTATTGAATGTAATGCCACTTAGAAATGAGTGGCATTTTTTTTAATTTAAAACTAATAAAATGGAAATATTTAATGTTCAAATTTTCGGGGAAGATGCTCAAGAGTGGTTAAAACTATGTAAAGAGCAAAAAGTAGAATGGATTTTAAAGCACACAAATCAAACTAACTTAGATGTTATAAATGAGTTTGTGTTAAATCCTAAAATCACAAAGGACTGCAAGTGTATGGATTGCGGTAAAAAGAAAGAGGTTGTTGTAGTTGCAAAAAAAATAATTAGAAAAAGATAAATGGCAAGTGCTGCTGAAATGTTAAGAAGGCTTAAATCCGTATCTCGTATCACTGTATTGCGAGAAATGGTTTATGATGAATTAATAAAAGAGGAGCATACTCTTGTAATGTTAAAAGAACAAGATTTTTTAGAAGGGGATATTTATGGTAGTGGAGCAAAAGACACCTACGCTTCCAAGATTTACGCACAAGAAAAATTTAAAAAAAATCAAAGAGCAGGTTTTGGAAACGTTGATTTAATAAATACAGGTGCGTTTATCGATAGTTTTAAGTTAAACAAGCCAAAAGGAAATAAGTATTTATTTGGGGCAACCGATCCAAAAAGGAATATTCTTGTAAAAGATTACGGAATAGATATTATGGGATTGAACCAAGATGTTTTCGATAAATTTCAAAAAGAGATTATAGCACCAAGATTTATAAAAAAGTTAAAAGAAGTAATCAATAAGTAATATGCCAAAGTATAACGCTGTATCAAACATTCCTGCAAAATTGTTTTTCGATGTTTTATCTGAAAAGGATTTTAAATTACTAGAGCCTTTTGAGAATGAATCCGAAGAAGAAGTTGAACAAGTTTTTGTTGAAATTTACGATGAGTATTTCTTAAAATCTGAAAACCCGAAATCAAAAGAGTTTTTAAGATTACGTCAAGAGATTGCTTTTATGACACATAAAATTGAAAGTGTGGTTCAGGTATTAGATTTCCTAAGTTTTAACACTACGACAAAGGAAATGCGTATTACATTGCTACAATCTTTAATTGATATAGGAATAAGCATAAATCTTGAAAATGTATTTTATGAAGAGGTTAAAAACATATTGCAAGTTGAGATTGGCATCTTACAAAACGAACTAAACTTTTCAAAAATAGACTTGGAAGAAATTACAAAGGATAATAAAGACAAAGTATTTGATTTTTATGAGAGTTTGGTTGGGTTGGAAATGGTACACGAGAGAACGCTTTCAGACGAAATGATATTGAGTAAATATATTGTATATGAACGATTAGCAATACAAAAATCGGAAATGCAAAAAAAGAATAATGCAAAAATATAAAAATTAGAAGTTATGAGTGAGTTTATCGAAATAATATCCGAACAAACTAAAGCGCAAATTGATGCTATAATGCCTTTGGTTGATAAATTAGCGTCTAAAATTAAAGAGATTAATAGTTTTAGCCCATCAAATACACCAAGTGGTGCTGATAAAGGTATTCAGAATATGAATATTGCTTTAAAAGAACAAGCAACCGCTTTAAACACTGTAAAAACAAGCCTAAGTCAAGTTAACGAACAAAAAGCTAAAAGCGTTTCATTAACAACACAGGAAAAAGTTGATAATGCAATCATTTTAAAACAAGAAAAACAAAAAGCTACTTTAACAAGTGAATATGCAAAAGCATACGAAAAGTTAAATATGCAACGTACTATTGCAAAACAAAAACTACAAGATTTAATAGCATCAGAAAAAACATCAAACGATGAAATCCGAAAAGCCCAAAAAGAATTTGATATACTAAATAAAAAAGTAGCTGCTGCGGATAAAGCAGTAGGTAGATTTAGTGATGCTAATCGTAAAATAAATGGTTTAACAAGTAGTGTAGGAAACCTAATGACTGCTTTTGGGATTGGAACAGGATTGTATTTAGCAGTAGATATAGGTAAAAGTATATTTAACACGACAAAAGAATTACAAAGTCTTAATTTGGCTTTAAAAATGGTTTCGGGAACAAACCAAGAATATGCAGAAAATCAAAGTTTCGTTCAACAAGTTTCAGAAAAATGGGGTTTAGAAGTAAAATCACTTACTCAACAATACACTCAATTTTACACAGCTTCTAAGGGTTTGCTTTCACAAGAATCAATTAAAACAACTTTTGAGGGAATCGCAAAGGCGGGTTCTGTAATGGGATTAAGTTTAGAAAAACAAAAAGATGCTTTCTACGCTATTGACCAAATGATGTCAAAAGGTAATGTAACTGCGGAAGAATTAAAGAAACAATTAGGTAATGCAATGCCCGGAGCTATCAAAGCCGCTGCAATGGCTTATATGGAATTGCACCCAGCGATTAAAACAATTCAAGAAGCAGAGAAAGGATTATACGAAGCAATGAAAAAGGGTGCTTTGGATAGTGCCACATACGTTCCTTTGATTGTTAAAAACTTAAATAAGATTTATGGAATTGAAATGCTTAATAAAGTTGATACTTTACAAGCAAATCAAAATAGGCTCTCTAACAGTTGGACGGAAATGGTTCGTTCTTTAAACGAAAGCAATACAGGTGGGTTAACTAAGTTTTTTAATTTTTTCACAAAAGGAATGACTGGTATGTTGCAAATACTAACAAGATTCAATGACGAATGGGATGAAATTTATAAAAAAGCAGAATTAAAAGGAGCTTTAGAAGGTAAAAATATATTTGAAAATTTAATGGGCGGAAAAAAGGGAGAAGAAGCTATCAAACAAGCTCAACAAAATATAAGATTAGCCAAAAGTGGCATAGACACATTTGTTCAAAAAATAAAAGATTCTCAAAAAGAATTGAAAGATGCTGAAAATAGGTCTTCAGGGATTAATCTTGGAAAATCCCCAAAACAAGTAAAAGAAGAATTAGAACTTTTAAGAAGTCAAAAAGCTCAATACGTTTCTTTATATAATTCAAGTCGAGATTTTTTAAATACAGAAAAAACATCAGCTACTCCTATTGTAAAAACAAAAACAAAAGCTGAACTTAAAGCTGAATTAAAATTAGAAAAAGATGCTGCTAAAGAAAGAGAACAACTTCTTAAAGACCAATACGATGCTGAACTTTCTAATTTAACTTTAAGGAAAGAAGCGTTATCAGACCATTTAAAAAACGAAAAGAATTTTAATCAAGAAGAAATAAGTATTTTTAAATTTGGAACAGATGAGAAGAAAAAATACTCAATGAAACTTGCTCAATCTGAAATTGCAATTGCAGAATTAGTTTATAAAGAAAAGAAAAGACTTGCAGAAAAAGAAATTAAAGATAGAAATTTAACTCCAAAAGAAGCTAAAAACTTAATGATTCCTATTGATAATGAATTTGCGAAAAGTACAGCCGATGCATTACAGTCAAGTGCTGATAGAAATATAAAAATTTATGAAAATTATTATAAGGAATTAGGAAAGTTTGCAGATGAGCAAAAAGACAAAAAATTTGTAGCAAAAGGTCAGTGGACAAAAGAGCAAGTTGATATACAAGGAGAATTTCAAGAAATTATTCTTAATCAAGATAGGGATTGGATAAAGTCATTAGAAGAAAAAGACAAGGCTATTTTAGCTTCTTTAAACTTAGGACTTAATAACGCTATGTTGGAAAAAGATGAGGTTTTAGTTAAAAAATACAAAGAATTAATTGAGGATTTTAAAGAAACAACAACAACAGCTAGTAACTACTTAAATTCATTTGTTGATGAGTTTGGTTCAAATATGGGATTGTCAACTATGTTTGATATTATGAATGGTGGTCTTGAACAATTTGGGGACAACTGGAAAGCTAAAGCTGTTATGATAATGGAATCAGCACAAGAAATGTATAATTTTATTTCTAATGCTTCACAAGAAAATTTTGATAAAGAATATGCCCGTTTAGAAAAACAAAAAGAAGTTGCTTTGGCTTTTGCTGGGGATAGTGATTCAGCAAAAAAGAAAATTGAAGAAGATTATGAAAAAAGAAGAAAAGAAATAGCAGTAAGAGAGTTTAAAGCCAAGCAAAAAATGGCTATTGTAAACATTGCAATTGATACAGCACAAGCGGTTATGGCTGTTTCTGCTAAGGCTCAATGGTGGCAAGTACCGCTTATGATTGCTTTAGGTGCTGTTCAAGCAGGAATAGTTGCATCACAAAAAATTCCTGAATATTGGAAAGGAACGGATAGTGCCGAAGCAGGATTGGCGTGGACGAATGAGCGTGGAGCTGAAATAGTAACCGATAAAGCAGGGCATATTAAAGATTTTGGTTCAAATAGCGGGGCAAAATTAACAATGATGGAGAAAGGTGATAAGGTATATACATCAGAACAAACCAAAAAATTGATGTTCAATAATGATTTGAACTCAATAATGATGGATAATGGTATTGGAAACGCACCACAAATAGTAGTAAATTCAGGAATTACAAAAGCTGAAATAGAAGATGTAATGATGAAAACATTAGGAAGTATGTCGCAAGAAAGCACTATTATAGATTCAAACGGATTTAAAAGAGTTATTTCAAACGGACACAGCAAAACAATTACTAACAATAACCGTGTAAGCGGTAGAGGGATAAGAGTATAATGGC
>Ga0208974_1000661_pt1 | contig 14105 bp, 13 predicted proteins | sample GreLakmeER15MSRF_FD_187699 | JGI IMG/M metagenome (GOLD analysis project Ga0208974, IMG submission 187699) | Freshwater lentic microbial communities from great Laurentian Lakes, MI, USA - Great Lakes metaG ER15MSRF (SPAdes) | ecosystem: Environmental > Aquatic > Freshwater > Lake | place: Great...
CAATACTCTAAAGGGTCTGTTAATGGGTCAGATTCTAATAAACTTTTAATAGCATCTGTATTAATCGGTAATTGTATTATTACTGGTTCTGGTTCTGGTTCCAGAACAACAATCTCTTCTTTTTTAGAGGATTTTCTCTTTTTAGGAGCGGCAGCAACCTTTGGCATGATTAAATTATCATATAGTTTATACTTTAAATTATATTCAACCCATTGTATTTATTAACAGTTTTAATCCTTTTATCATCGTTGTTGGCATATCTTTCATCGTTGTATCCACTGGATTTTCTTTTAATTTGCTATTAAATGATTCCTTTGAAGCTGTTTTACCAATACATTTATTTTTAATCTCTTTTAATTCATTTACAATATTATCATAGGCCTTGTATAAAGAATATACTAACCATAGTATAAATAAAATAACAATTAATAAGATTAAGTTCATTCTACTCTTTGATATAGATTTTAATTTGCAAAAACCATACCACCAGAACCACTCATAACTCTAAATACATTATAGTAACGTGTATATATTACTACATCATATTGATAATTAGTTGGTGGATTTGTAGTAAAATACATTTGAATCTTATTTACAGCAGATGCATTAAATGAACCAGATGGTTGAATCTTTTCTGGTTGTAATGCAAAACTATATACATAAATGCCTTCTTTTGGAGCACGAGTATGATATTGATAAGGTTGAATATAGTTGAAATATTCAGGAGGTTTGTCTTCAAAACGATCCATACCATTCCACATCATCTTGGCAGTACTTAATATATGATAGTTCGGTAAACGAGTTAAGCTATTTGTAAAATTACCCCAATCATTATAACGATTCATATCATTGCGACGCATTATCCAGATTATTTCTTTTATAGGATTTTGTATCATTAAATCAGTTGTTTTATTTGTTGTAATTCCACCATCCTCTATACGAAATACACGCTCTACTAAATAATCATGACTATTTAATGCCATCGTACGACGTTCAGATTCATCTAAAAAAATATAATTACATTCTAAAAATGCATCAATATCTATACTCAATGGTGCAACTTGATAACTACTTCCAATTGGAACTAAAAATCTTTCTAAAGCAACGTCACGATTCTCAATCTCTAATGGTCCCACATAATCATTATTTATCTTAATAAGTGATTCATATGGATATTTATCACGATATTCTAATGGACTAATATATGTACCCGAATCTGAATCATATATTTGATATAATTCCTCTTTTCCTCTAAATTCAAAAGTTATATCTATAGCTTGATATTGTAAAGCAATTAATGGTAATGCTAATCCTGGATTTTTTGTAAACCAAAATGGGATTGGTAAATAAAATCTACGTCCTTTAATCGATGGTGATGCAGCTGAAAAACCTTCTGGGTAAGAAGCGTATGTAATATTATTATTATCAATTACAACATACGGATTCAAACTAGTTGGATTTACAAATTCAGAAACATTACCAGTCATTTTATTATAACTATCACGTTGGTCGTTTGTTAGTGTTAATTCATTCCAAATATCCATCCATTCTCCCCATAATTGGTCTATTAATTGAGTATCAATACGTACACTACAATTGTATATCATATATTGAGCTATATTTTGTATCCAACGAAAACGAAATTTATCACTAGAATAAATATTTGGTAATTGAAAAGATAAATAGACCTCTTGTAATAAATCAGCTACACGATTTATACGACATGTAAATACATTGTTAGATATATCTAAAGTTGGTTTTGTTAAAAAAGTTTGTCTTACGCTTTCCATAGAAAAATTTGTATGACGGCGATACACCTGTTTAAAATAACTCATTTCAGGAGATCCTGTAATAAATTGATCTTGGGCGGCTACGGCGACAAGTTGCATAACACCTCCTGGCATGTTTTTCTGTACTCTACTTATGAAAGAATGTTTAAATTTAGATTTTTAATTTGTAGCTACAAATAAAATGCCCTTTTTTGCTATTCCATCTTATAAAAGGCATTCTTGTTTTATTTTAAAAACTCTACCACTTTTACTTCGATTACAAGTTCAGACTAATATGATATATATTTTTATTGTTGAGGATGAAAGTTTATTATATAAAGAAGCATTAAAAATTTATAAAGATATTAACATTATCACAGGTCCTCTAGGATTACATAATATGAGAAACTTTATTCAAAACTATTTTCCTGAAAGTAGCTATATTTTACACTTTGATGATGATATAGATGATTTATTGATTATGACAGAAGATACTACCATTTTAGATAAGAAATCATCAAAACGATATCCTTTATTTTCTATCACAATAGAACTATTTAATAAATTTATAACTAATGCCTACAATGAAATGATTAAAAATCAATCTAAACTATTTGGGATTTATCCTGTTAAAAATGGTTATTTTATGAAAGACTTGCCTGAAATCACAACTGATTTACGATTTTGTGTTGGTGCTGTCTGGGGATGTATTAATGAACATTCTCAAGATTTACAATTAGAATTAGAAGAAAAAGAAGACTTTGAAAGAACATTAAGATATTATACAAAATATGGTAAAGTAATACGTTTTAATCGTATTGTTCCAAAAACAAGTTATTATAAAACATTAGGTGGTATGCAATCACGACCTGATAATCGAATGGAATCATCTAAAATATCATGTCAATATTTATTAAATCATTTTCCGAATCTATGTAAATTATATACTTCAAAAAAATCTGGTATATATGAGGTAAGACTAATCAACCGATAAATTCTTTTTTAGTAGGTTTAGGTGCTTTTTCATAAATAGCAATATCTGATAAAACTTCACCTCCAGGTGGAGCGGCCATTGATTGTGTAAATTCAGATGCAAATAATGTATCAATATCACTAGCATCTAAAGCATAATTATAATATACTAGATCAGCCATCATTAATTTTTTATCTTTATTAGGTTTGTAAGTTTTATATGTATTACCACCGTTAGTTACTGTTATCCGAGGAGCAATATGTATATGGCCGTCATTTAATTTTAATATAGATGGATCTTCATTTGAATATGTTGTTGTATTAATTTTATTATCAACATATCTATCTAATTCTAAAAGACCATTTACATAAATACGACATCTAATTTTATTTCTTAATGGATATGGGTCTGATGGATATGTGTCTTGTATAATTATAGTAATCATCATCCATTTTTTATCAAATTTAGGTTTATCAAAACCTGATAATGTTATTTTATGAGAGTTTGACATAGCCCATGATTTATTTTCTGCTCCACATACATCCGGTGAATTTTCTGAAACACTATCTGTATTCGAAATTGTATTAAATTCAACAGTTAAATTTTTACCACATTGTTCTAATTTAACTAAAGGACTCTTAATCATAATATCTTTTTTCGTTTTTCCACAAATATTTTTATAGTTAATAGGTTCTTTGTCACCTTTTAAGAATAGGATTGTTTGTTCTCCACCATCTCTGTTTGTTGATAATGAATTTACTGTTGGAGTATTTACATTATCTGTCTGTAATGTAAAACCAACATCGGCGTATGTTGTTGATGATTTTATACAGTTTGTAAACTCACTTAAGTCCTTATATAGCCAAAAATTATAACTGTACTCTGCACCAGCCTTTTGATTAAAAGACGGGGTTTCATTTATTGGGCGGTAAGAACCATTAGTTTTATCAAAAGTATTATAAACTTCGTCGGATATAGTATAAAAATCTTTAATACCACTAAAAATTGGAATACTAGCTCTAATAACACCTGTTTTTCTTAGTGCATTTAAATACTCATAATTATAAATTGCGAAACCAATAATAAAAAATAGAACAACTAAAGTTATTGCTAATAATACTTGTAACATGTTTTACACTTATCATATATTAAGAAAAAACAATATAAAAACTTTAAATAGATGATTAAATATAAAATCTTACCCAGTAATCCTAAATATCTACACCATAAATATTTATATGCTTTAAAAAGTCGTGGCACCATTTATGGAGTTCACCGTGAAAACTTAATGAATAACTTTGACCCTAATTGTTCTAAAACATCATTATTATTATTTATTGAAAACAGTCATGCTATTAATTTTAAGAACTATCTTGATTATCAACAAAAAAGTCATAAAAAAATGATAAATCGAATAATGAATGATTGTTATTGTAATAGTATAACATCTACAAGTATTCAACCGTTAGATATTCATAAAATATCTGCAGATGAACTAAAAGTAATTAGTTTAATGAATTTTTTTAATTTATTAATTATAAATAATATAAATAAAAATAATAATGATATCAGTTTATATGGTTATGAATTTTTAACTTATGAATTTCCGAATCGCCAAATGATAGAATATCAATTGTATAAATCATTTAATCAATCAACAAATTAACCAATACGGTAAACGGGAGAACGTAAACCGTATGCAGGTAAACCTAATTTGCTTGTTAAATTATCTACTGGTCCTTTGAGATATTCTTTATAAATTTCACTTGCATTCATATCATAGTTTGCAAATGCAACTTTTGCGGTTAAACCAGAAAAACCTTGGCCTGCCTCGCCTGTAGAAGAACCACCAACCCAAATATCTCCACGTTTAGTTAAATTTAGGTTTTGGAAATTATAATTAATTTTGGAACCATCTGATAATGTTTCTGCTTCTGATGAAGAGATAGTCTTTATTAGTTCACCATCCATATATAAATACATATCCCCGCGATTTACAGCTTCATTAACAACAACCGAAATATGTACCCATCGTTGTAATGGTATATAGTCTACAATTATACCATGTGTTGCCATATCAGATTTAATAGCATCTTTATCTGAAATGTTGGCAGCGGCTGCGCTTTGAATATCAGCTGCGGTTTGGTCTACATCTGTCCCAGTAGTACAAGATTTTTTATTAGATGCTACGAAGGTACAACCTTTTGTGTATTTTCTATATGTAATTATATTATCCCATTTCATTGTTGTTGTATTATCACCAGTTGTTCCTGCGAAACGTATATATATTTTATTAGTGGTTTTATCTAACATTACCAATGGCGATGCTCCTGTTGGGTCTTCATCTCCACGATGTAAAATATGACGATATGTTCCTTGATATTTACTAATATCATTGATATAGACCCAAAACATAAATGTTGAACGTTTACCATTTAATGTAGTTGGAATACCATCACCAGAAGCCTTGGCATAATTAGTTCCTAAAATCGGAACGGTTGTTTCAGGTACAACCCACATAATTTTATTTGCAAGAACACTAGATAAATAGTTATATAGTAGATATGCAGTGAAAAAAAGCGCAGCTGCAATAATTATAGTCACAAATACACTAACACCATATTTACCACTAAATTCCTTTACACCTTCGACTGTTGAAGAAACTCTTTCAGAAACATTTCCTGCAACATTAGATACTTTTTCAGTAATATTAGATACTGTTTCAGCAGCTTTTTCACCAACTGATTCAGTTACGTTTGAAACTGTTTGTTCTGCGTCAGCCATTCTCTATTATTGTATTAACAGAAAATTTTGTTGCTTGGAGAAATTGATGCACCCAATAAAAACCTATTTCATTTATTGGTAAATTATTTGGAAGTTTTTCATAAAGTGACCTTTGTAATTTTTTTTGTGTAGAAATATAACTTAATATTTTTGTAAATTGTATATCAATCTTTTTCTTTGTGGGATGTTGTACGTTATTATATAATATAAAGTATGATAAAAACCCTATTGGTATATTATCATTAATCGATTCTTTTGATATCCATTCCTCATAGGTCATATATAATTTCATAAATTGAGTATAAGTCCGCTTTGAATAACACTTTGGAGCATTCTCTAATACTTTTAATGGATTTATCCATGTATCTTCATTTAATACTTGATATATATTATCATAGTTTGTATACTGAAATATATGATTCATATCTAATGATTTATCTTTCCCATATTTAATAATAGTTTTTTTTGTTTTCAAATATGTATTTATAGATTCAATTGCTGCATATATACTACCATCAGACTCTTCTGCAATTTTCATTAAATCAGATAATTTAATTTTGTTTTTTGGCAATTTTCGTTTCAAATAAAGAAACATATCACTATCTTGAATTGATTGTAAATATAATACTTGACATGCTTTTCTTAATTCACTTATCTTTTTATCCGCTTCATATTGACCTATTAATATACATGGTAAATGGTTGTCTATTCGACTCCAAAATTTTAATAATATAGAAGGTATATTTCTATCGACTTTAATTAAAGATTCTAATTCATCCAATACTAAAATACGTTTTTTAGGCGTTTCAATGAACATTTGAGTGATATCTTTCCATTGATGTAGTTTTTCTAATCTATCTAAAAAATCCTTAGAGTTTTCACAACAAGAACTATCTATTTTCAAACATTCATAATCAAATTCTTTACATAATAATTCTATATATTTAGTTTTACCAATTCCAGATGGTCCAATCAATAATAATTTATCTTTATCTTTTATATTTTTAAAATAATCATATATAGTTTCAAATATTAATTTATTTCCAACAAAATCTGTTAAAGTATTTACTTCAAATAAAGATTCCATTATTCGTTAAATAATAGCTCTAACCATATTCCTAAATAATAACTTAAAAATCCTAACATTGGAAACACTATCATCGGTGAAAATACACTGGACTCTTCTGTATTTTCAGAACTCCATTGTTTAACGCGACCATCTACTGTAAACATTAATGCAGGTTTTAATATTATAAACATTCCAATTATTAAAATATAAACAATTATTGCTATTTGCCAACGATTAAAGAACATGATTGCTTCTTACCTTAACTCTTTGTGAGAATAAAAATTGAATTTGTGACAAATTTATAGTTTGTTAAAAATGCAGCTATCTAATACAATCATGCAAGACCTAGAACTATGCTATGATAACATTCATCGTGAAACACAAGTTTATCGTTCACTTCTCGATAAAATTAAAAATACTGAACTAAATATTACCAATACTAGAAACTCTACTAAACTAACTACTAAAAACACTACACATATGACGCTAACAGACGCACAGAACTATCTAGCTACAACTAATGTAAAACTCAGCAAGCATGGATATCTACTAGCTTCACTAAACACATCTCGTCGTCTTCTGTCTCTAGAAAAAGCAATTAATGAATATGGTAAGGAGAATGTTCTAAATAAACTTCGTGCACTAATTATTGTATGGAAATCTAGAAGTGAAAAAACAAATTATGTACAGAATCTAGAAGTAGATTTTGCAGTACTAAACTAAATATATCTCAAACAAGAGCTAAAATCTAATCCTTTATTAGAGGTTTTTATATGATAAAATTAATAATTTTATTGTTTTTATTATTTGGTTTCTCTATACTTTATGGATGTCATATAGAGGACTTTCAAGGAACTTTAAATATATTAACATCTCAACGATTAAATTTAGAAAATGTTATGAATGGTAACCTAATAAGTTTACCAAATAAAGGCTGGGATTATGTAATATTTAAATTGCTTAATCGTCAAAGGTTAGAACTCTATAATAATCCCGATGCTATAGTAGTTGATTCAAAAGATTTTGCTGCTTATGGAAAAAAATTCACTTCTACAATCTTACCAAAAGGGTACTTTTGTGTATTTACTTCCCCAAATAAGAAAAATAACTTTAAATGTGGCTATGAATGGGAAGGTAAAAAAATAGGTTATTTTGACCGTATTGAAAAGAATTTAATAGATGCTGTTGTTTATGGATATCGTACATATAGTAAATATATAGAGTTATATCTTAAAGATTTAGACAATTTAGAAGCTGTATTTGATAAGGTTGATTTAATAGTTATTTATGTAATTCCAAATTCCCCTATGGCAAAAATATTAGCTACACACTACTTATATTTATTAGAATCTAAAAATATTGATACTGATAGAATTCGTATTACATATCCAGATATTACTTTAGAAAATGTATCAATTGATGACGTTTTCGGTAGTAATAATAAGATTAGTAGCACTACTAAAATACCATTACTATTATCTACACAACTCATACAGGTAAATCTAAAGAATCCTTCTAAAATGGAAACCTTTATTACTCGTATACAATTCTCCAAAGAGTTTAATGATACTTCTTATAAGTGTTTAGGTGATGATTCAATTACTTCTAAATTAGCATGTGAATCACCATATGATAGATTTGGTGAACCTAAAAGTCGACCAACAATCTTTGATAAACAATGTACTTCGGATACAGAATGTCCTTATTTTAAAGCAAATCAAAATTATCCAAATACACGTGGTAAGTGTTTGAAAGATGGTACATGTGAAATGCCAATTGGTATATTAAGAATCGGATATACAAAAGCTTATGATATGGAACCATATCAACCGTTTTGTTATCAATGTAAAAATCCAAAAGATAAAAGCTGTTGTGAAGACCAAGATAGAATGGTTAAATTAAAAAATAGTAACCTAAAATCAGCAGACTATGCATTTCCAAATGATACTGAAGAAAGAACAAATTATAATTTACCTACCACTATTTTAATTTAGATCCATTATTATAGAAGTACCATGTTTTTAAAATATTGGAATTATTGGATATTAGTTTTATTAATTATTATTTTCATTGGACTATACATATATAAACAGATAGAACGTTTTGAAGACTCTTATCCCGCTTATAATGTCACTCTTAAATATAACAATGATAGTGTTGATATTAGAGACCGTCATCCTGTTTATAATTCACTCATTCAGGATTTAAATTTTAAATATAAAAAAGCTTTTAATTATGAATTAGAGAATAATTTGTATCAAGATGCTCTTAATCGTACATTTAATTTAAATAAAACTTGCTTAATTAAACAAGATTATACAGAGGAACAGCCACTAAACCGAGTATTAGACCCTAATATTGAAAATAGTTATATTGCAGCGGTAGACTATATTCAAGCTAAACTTAAAGAATCAGTACATTTTGATTTACCAGATGGTAGTTTACAAATTATTAACCCAATTCAAATGGTACATGATAAACTTATATCCTATCAAATTCATAAAACAATACCCGATCATTATATTCTCTATATAGATACTATCCTTTATCGTGAAGCTAAATATCATGGAAAAAATGTAGAATTTATTATACTTGTTGAAAAAAATAAAGGATGGAATATTAACATTTTAGATGCAAAAATAAAAGGAGTTATACCTGAAGACCAAATTGCTCTTTTTCCGCTACAAACAAACGATGCATTAAATACAAATATCAATCTATCGCCTGCTGAATTTACTGGTCCTTCATTCTCTTCTAGATTAGAAAATGTTTCCACACCAGAATATAGCACGAAAACACTTACTGAATTAACATCAAATGAAGTACAAAAAATAAAAAACGCATTTATGTAGTTTAATATTCATCATCATAAATATTATCGGGGTTATCTTCATCATCATTTTCACCTCTTTTTGCATAAAATTCTTCTTCACCAGAGCGTTCATATATATCATCAATCTCCTCATATTGATTTTCTTCATATTCACGTTCTTTGAATTTTTCTAAATATTCTTTTAGTTCTTCTAAACCTAATTTTTTAGCATCTACATATAGTTTACGCTCTTCTGGATTCATCATATCAATTAGTTGTAATTTTTGAAGATTCTCTTGTTCTCTTTGTTTTGCAATATATTCAGCAAAATCAGCTCGTCTCTGATAAAGTTTAATTTGTATCCATACATCAATCTCTTTATAAACTTTTGTAATAAAATTTTTAGTTAAATCTGCTGCTACATTAATATCAATTAAAATTAACGTGTCATTAATTGCATATTCAGGTTTTGAAGGGAAACATAATTGTCTTGCAATAAAATATTCAATAAAACGTTTTGCATTCTGTTCTTGTATTTCATTAAAATAACCATCAAGTGATAATATATATTCTCTTAATCCATTTAATTGTATCCATTCATTATTTAAATATTCCTTATTATCATTATCTGCCTGTATTAATACATATTGAACTTGTAAAATCTTACGGTATAATTGAATTAAATCTTGTAATGATAATTTTTCTGTTAGTAAATTATCAAAATCACGTATATTTAATCCGATGGTATGAATAAAAACTGTTATATATTTTTGTATAATAGGAGTTAGATTACGTATACCAGAAACCATCGCAGCATAATCATTAATTGGAGTATATGGTTGTACGAATTCAAACCATTCATTTATTTTTTGGAATGATGCAATTTTATAAGATATATATTCATACGGTAATTCAAAAAGGGTTTTCTCCAAGGGCTCTAAATCTCTTAATACTTTAGTTAATGTAGGGCGTTTATCTGTACCAAAACGTTGTGTTGCATATAATTTTTTAATGCGATAGGCTTCTTTAACAAGAAGAGCCCAATCATAGTCAGAACGGTATTTTTCACTTAAATTTTGTAAACAACATCCAATGTGTATTTTTTTAGCAATACTTGATTGAATTAGTACAGATGGTAAATTTTGTAAAAAGTGCATATAATCAATTAAATAACGGTTTTTATTGCGTTGTTCTACAGTTTCAATAATCTTAAATTTAATCTTTTCACCTTTATCTAATAAATTACGATGAATAATATCTTTTTCAAATGTTTTAAACCCTTCTTGAAGCGCTTTTACAGAAACATTTAATTCATTTTCATATAAATTAAACCATTTATCAGTAAAATCATCTTTTGTAAAGGTTAATCCGTATTTATTCCAAATACTTCCATCTGTAAAAGTTAAATCATATAAGATACATAATAGATAAGGTACAATTCCCTCTTTTTTCATTTTTAATCCTTCCATTGGCATTCCATAAGGAGACCATACTTGAATACAATTTACTGAACCTTTCCATAATTCAAAATTTAAAGAATGATTCAATACACTTTGTTGTAAATCAATAATCCATGTAGCTATAAAATAAGATATATAATTAAAAATATCTTTATAAAAATCTGTTTTTACTTTTTCAAGAGCCTGTTTTATAGAAGCATAATATGCAGGTTCAACTGTTGCTTCTATAAATGAATTTATATCTACTAACTCAAATCGTGTTAATGTCTTTAAAAATTCTTCTTTTTGTTCTGGTAATTTTTCTTGTAATTGAGTTAATTTAGAGGTTCTTGGCATATATGGTAGTTTTTTATGAATATCTTCAATATTTAAGGGTAATCCTGATGCTCGTTGTATTTCATCTATCATACGAAGTGTAACTTTTAATAACTCTTTTTGACTTTCATCATAAGAATCTATATTAAATGGTAATGCATCTTCATAAACTTGAATATTAATCTCATTTGGATTATCATCTTCTATTATAAATTCTTCAATCGATTCAAACATTTCATCAGCACGATGCTCGTCTTCATTAATATCGGTAGTAATAACACTACCTTTTTTAATCTGTTTTAATTCAGCAGTTAATGAAATTAAAGGGAGATGTTTTTCATCATAGATTGATAACTTAGTACGTTCATATTTTTTCAATTCTGATTCTATTTTTATTTGCATTTTTTCAGGATTCCATTGTTGTACTGTATGCATCCATTTCTCAAGTTCGTTTAAACGTTCTTTTAATAAGGCTGCCTTTAGTAAATCAATTACTTGAGAGATATCTGCTGATTGTTCGTAAATAGACATAGATAATTCATATAGTGTTTTAGGTAACCCAGTCGTATCAATTGATACATGAGGTGTAGATTCTAAAAATAGTCTATATAAATTTAATAAACTTTCTTGTAATAAGCCAATAACTGGTAATAATTTTTGTATTAATTCTTTATGAATTAAATAAAATGTATAGCCTCCATGATCTTGAAGGTTTAAATGATAAGGCACATATTCTAAAGGTTTTAAAAACTCAAAAATCTCATTATCTTTCTGTTTTAATGTTTCTAAATGTTCTATCCATTCAGTCCATTGTTCTACAGTAAAATTTTTCATATCAATACCATATAACAAAAATTGTTTCCATGATTCATATAAATCAGTTATTTCTTTATTCCATTTAAAGGAATCTTTCCATTCTTGATGAATCATGTTTTTTACAAACTCTTCTAAATTATCAGTCTCAACCATTATATCTTTCCATGATTTCAGTTTTGTAGTGATTTTATCACTTAAATTTAAATAATTAAAATCACTTGCGTCAGAAGAAATACCTTTATAAATTTTTAAACCTGTCACTTTACCAGATATATTGTCTTTTGATAACAATCGTGCTTTATCTTCTGTTTGTAATTCTATAGTATGTGATTCATATTCAGGTTTCCATTGAGGTTCTGTTATTCCATCAGTTGTTTCATAAGTAAAATATAATTTATGAAATTCATCTTTACGAATATCATAATTTTCAATCTTTCGTATTTCATCATATTTTTCAAAAAATTCACCTTCAGTATCACTAACATTTTTACGTTCAATTGTTACTTGAGGAACTATAGAATGAGATAAAATAAAAGGTTTACTCTTTATGACATCTTTATGAATATCAATAATACCTTCTGCTTTTCTTCTTAATGGAATTGATATATCTCCTTTAAGTTTTTGTAATAATAAAAGTAATTGTTCCATTATTTCTTCATACGAATGGACGTTTATACCTACTTTTTTATCTTCCATCTCATTTTCTTCACTACCTAAAACGTATTCACGTATAGAAAGTTCAGGTAACTCTTCATCAATATAAATAACCGATGATGACATGGGTGATTCCTCTAATGATGTTTAGAGAGAAATATTCAATCAAAACGGATCCATGCTTCATATACTTCTTTCAATACTTGGTGAAGATATAGCATACATTGGCGATATGCTTTTTTACCCTCTTCTTCTGATGGTGAAATACCTTCGCTGTTTTTTAGAGTCATACGAATTATAATTTTTGGGTCCAAAGGATGTGGTGCATAATATCCAATATATGTCATATTAAATTTATCATCTAGAATAGATAGTTTATTACGGATATAGTATGAATAAATCAATGATTGAAATAGATTACCAAATGTATCTGTTTCGTGAAAAATGTGAAGGTCGTATGTATCTTCCATTTCAGTATGTTTTTCAAACTTAACTTTTGTTGAATTTGTATTTTCAATTTCATGGTCGATAGTTTCTGTTTTTGTTTTTAGAATTTCAATTGCTTTTGCAACCAAATATTTTGCTGACAACCCCAACTCTGACTCAATATTAAATTGAATGGCAACTGCATCCCCGTATTCATTTACAAGATAGTTACGTTCTCTTTGCAAAATATCCTTTTCATCTTTATTCTTAGCATCATCTTGGATATAAAAGAAATTACACAAGGATACGGGAGCAAAAGCAGCATGAACGTTTGCTAGCTCTTTAACTACAGTTGCAATAAATGAAAGCTCTTCGCCTTGACGAAGACGTGTAATTAAAATTGGTTGTTTTGTAATTGAATTTACAGGAAACAATCGTCCAATCTCTTTTTCTGTAATATCTACATTATTACGTTTACCTTTGATATCGCGAGTTGTCACATTAAGTAGACCAGTAGATGTATTTTTTACATTAAGTGAAAACTCATATTCATTTTCAATAAATGCTTCAGTCTCTTCTTCACTAAAATAAATCGGAATCATTCCAATGCGATGAATCATAATTTCATTATGTAGAGGTCCATTATTTTTTAGAATTTTTACACTAACCTCATTTTCTCCCATAAAACCCAAAGTAGGAATTTCAGATAGAATTACACGACGTATACCATTAACAATCGCCAAGTCCATATTATGAATTTCAAATTGATAGCGATTCGAAGCTTTTATAACATCTTGCTCTTTTTTAATAAGAGCTTTTGAAATCTTTTGAAAGCTAAAGGTATTCATTCTATTCTTTGAATGTATAATAAAAATATATTTCAAATTTTTAAGCACTTATATAAAGATTGCGTTTAAAATACATACAGTAAAATCCGATATCCTATCAAGAATGATATTATTTTATAGTAACTATTGCCCCTCTTGTCAAATGTTATTAGACCAAATCAATCGTTATAATAAAAAAA
>Ga0208974_1000662_pt1 | contig 14103 bp, 11 predicted proteins | sample GreLakmeER15MSRF_FD_187699 | JGI IMG/M metagenome (GOLD analysis project Ga0208974, IMG submission 187699) | Freshwater lentic microbial communities from great Laurentian Lakes, MI, USA - Great Lakes metaG ER15MSRF (SPAdes) | ecosystem: Environmental > Aquatic > Freshwater > Lake | place: Great...
CCCTAATGGAGATTCACGTTTAAGTGCAATATACATTAATCAGGGTTATAACTACGGATGGTGGAGAAACTATGATTGTACGGGTTTATATAACCAATCATATGGTAGAGGTATATGGGCAGCTGAATGTGGTGGAAATCCTTATGGTAACTATACAACTTATGATGGTGGTAGAAATGGATGGCAAGGTTGGGGTATTGGTAGTAGATATACCTTTATGAGTACTATGGGTGATAACTGTGGTGTGCATGATAGTGCTAGAGGTTGGATTTGGTATATGAGTGGAGCAATCCTTTATTTATACTATGCTGGTTCAGATAGAATGTCAATGCAACCTTATGGTGTATATGTAAACAACGATATTCGTTCTCCGATTTTCTATGACCACGACACTGGATATTATGGTGATTTTAATTCAACATCTCGTATGTATAGAATTAATGCAAACTATCTATATTCATATGACTGGATATTTGCACAAGGAAATATTATAGCATACTATTCCGATGAAAGATTAAAAACAAAAGTTGGTAATATTGAAAACCCATTAGAAAAGATATCTCAATTAAATGGTTTCTACTATGTAAACAATAATTTAGCAAAATCAGTAGGATATACCGATACTAAAGTACAATTAGGTTTATCCGCTCAAGAAGTTCAAAAGGTATTACCTGAAATCGTACATTTAGCACCATTTGATACTGAATTTGATGAGGATGGTAAGGTTATAGGTTCTAAGAGTGGTGAAAACTATTTAACGATTGATTATGATAAGTTAGTTCCACTTTTAGTAGAAGCTATTAAGGAGCAACAAGTTATAATTGACAGACAAAACAACGATATTTCTGAAATTAAAGAAATGTTGAAAATCTTAACTAACAATAGATAATAATTATTTTTTAAAAATAATATATTTATACAATATAAAACACAATATTATGGGATTAACATACGAATGGAAACTAACAGGTCTTAAAAAACAAAACGGTGAAAATATTACCGAAGCCGTTGTTGGTACACAATGGAAATTAACCGGTACGGATGAAGATGGCGATTTTGGAACATTTAGTGGAGCAACTCCATTTAAAATTTCTGAAATTAGTACAGGTAGTTTTACCGAATATAGTTCTTTGACAGAAGAGCAAGTACTTGGTTGGGTAAAAAATCACGTAAGTGGTGGTTCTGCAACTAATTATATGGAGCATATCAATGGACAAATTCAAAAAGAAATAGCTGGTAAAAAATGGACTAAGCTTGAAGTTAATGAAGCTGATTTGCCTTGGTCACCTACATCTGGTAGTAGAATAGCTCCTGCTGTTAATGAACCAGCTCCAGTTGATTAATTTAATCGAAACTAAATTTTAAATATCCAAAGTGCAGATTTAATAATAAATTTGTGTTTTGGATATTTTCTTTATATTTATATGAGTATTAATGTAGGTAATAATTAATACACACTTAAAAATACAAATAGCACAAATAAAATGGCAGAAAGAATCGTATCACCCGGTGTATTCACAAGAGAAAATGACCTTTCCTTCTTATCACAAGGGGTAGGTGAAATTGGAGCAGCGTTTATAGGGCCTTTTAAACAAGGACCGGCGTTTATTCCAACAATTGTTAGAACACAATCAGAATTCGAAGAAATTTTCGGAACACCTGATGGAACTTATTATACTGAATATGCAGTACAAAATTATTTAAGAGAAGCTGGTAGTGCAACCATCGTAAGAGTTGCGGGTATTGGTGGATACCAACAAGCGGCACCTTTAGCGATATTCGCATCTGGTTCATCCCTTCAATCAGTAGGTACTAAACTAATTGGTTTATTACATTCAACTAAGGTAGGAGATGAAACGGTTGGTTTTACTGGAGCAACTGTTGTTAGTAACGATGCAATCGATGGTTCATTCTTAATATTAGGAACAGGGCTAAATGTATCGGCATCTATATTACCAACAGCAACAAACGATTTAGCAGATGTATTTGGAGAATCTTCATTTGGAGCTAAATCAGCATATGCATATTCATACTTTGAAAACGTAGCTGGATACTATACTGGTTCTGCTGGAAACAACATTGTAATATCTAGAGTGGTATTACCAACTCAGGATTTCGCATACGATGCAAATGAAGCTGAAACTCCAATGGTACAATCTCAATTGATTAGTGGTGAAAGATATGACTTATTTAACTTCGTAACTTTAGGACATGGTGATACATATAATACAAAATACAAAGTTGGTATTTCTAATGTAAAAGCAGCTGGTGAAGATGGTTCAACTGATTATTCAACATTTACTGTAACAATCCGTTCATTTAGTGATACTGATAAGAGAAAGAGCGTAATCGAAACATTTAATAATGTAAATTTAGATGCATCATCTCCTAACTATATAGCTAGAAGAATTGGTGATAGATATAATACAATTGATAATAATGGTAAAATAACTGAAAATGGCGATTACTCAAACAAATCAAAATATATAAGAGTAGTTGTATCTACTCCGGGTTCATTCCCAATATCAGCAGCACCATTCGGACATGGAGCATATACAAACCCAATTACGGCAACAAACAATGCAGAATCACTTTTAGTACCTGCAGTAACATTCCAAACTAACTCAACTGGTAACTCATCATCATCTCCAATATATTTTAGTGGATTTGATTTTGAAACTTCTGGTGTGAGTGTGGATAATAAACAATATCTAAAAGCAATTCCTGTTGGAGCTCAAACCGGTTCTAACGTATCTTTCGCATTTGATTCTCAATTAACGTATGTAATGACTGGTTCAGTTTCATCTGATATGGTTAAGAGACAATTTGTATTAGCATTCCAAGAAGGGTTTGATGGTATGAATCCAACTGTAACTAAAGCTAAAGCTGGTGATACTGATTGGGGTAATTCAAATACACAAGGATTCAATTGTGCAACAGCAGTAACTTCTGGTTCAATTGCATATACAAAATCAATCAACGCTGTATCAAATGCAGATGAGTGGGATATTAACTTAGTTGTAACTCCTGGTATCATTCGTTCTTTACACCCTGCTATTACTACAAAAGTAATTGATATGGTTGAAGATAGACAAGATTGTTTCTACATCGCTGATTTTGTAAATTACAATGCAACTATAACTGAAGCAACTGAAGAAGCAAATGCAGTAGATTCTAACTACGTTGGAACTTACTACCCTTGGGTTAAAACTGTTGACACTAACACTAACAAATTAACATCAGTTCCTCCATCAGTATTATTACCGGCAGTATTTGCTAGTAACGATAGATTGGCGGCAGAGTGGTTCGCACCAGCTGGTTTGAATAGAGGTGGTATTACTGGAGCAGTTAGTGTGTTGAATAGATTAACACATTCTGAAAGAGATACTCTATATGAGAACAAAGTAAACCCAATTGCGGCATTCCCAGGACAAGGTATTGTAGCATTCGGACAAAAAACATTGCAAGATAAGGCATCTGCTTTAGATAGAATCAATGTTAGAAGATTACTTATTACTCTTAAGAAGTTTATCGCATCTACATCTCGTTATTTAATATTCGAACAAAATACATCTACAACTCGTCAAAGATTCTTAAACACTGTGAACCCTTACTTAGAGGCAGTTCAACAAAGACAAGGACTTTACGCATTCAGAGTTGTAATGGACGAGAGTAACAACACACCGGACGTAATTGATAGAAACATATTAGCGGGACAAATTTTCTTACAACCAGCTAAGACGGCTGAATTCATAGTAATTGATTTCAACATCTTACCAACTGGAGCAAGTTTTAACGCATAATACGAAAATCAATAAAGTAGATATTTATTAATACAAATAAAAGGAATAAAAAATGGCAGAAATATTAGAGTTTGATAAGATGTTCTATACGAACTTCGAACCCAAAATGAAAAATAGATATGTGATGGAGATAGATACTATCCCTTCATATCTTGTAAAGGCAGCAAATAGACCTACAATTCAATTTGAAACCGTAACTTTAGACCATATCAACGTAAAGAGAAAGTTAAAAGGTAAAGGTGAGTGGCAAGATATCACTATCACACTTTATGACCCAATCGTTCCTTCTGGAGCACAAGCGGTAATGGAGTGGATTCGTTTAGGACATGAATCAATCACTGGTAGAGATGGATACGCTGATTTCTATAAGAAAGATATTGATTTTTATCTATTAGGACCAGTTGGTGATAAGATTGAACAATGGAAATTGAAAGGTGCATTTATCTCTCAAGCAAACTTTGGAGATTTATCATTCGATTCAAATGAAGTTGCAACAATTGAATTAACATTATCTTACGATTACGCAATTCTTGAATTCTAATCTAAAAATAACAAAAATAAGGGGATTTCAAAAGAATCCCCTTTTTTTATGCTTTCTAATTTTTTAAATTCTATGTATTTATATATACAAACAAAATAAACAACGTTATGGCAGAAATGACAAATATCCAACAAGTGCAACATCAGACCGCACCAAAACAAACTGATTTCCCAACGGAAGTTATCGAATTACCATCTCAAGGATTAGTATATCCTGAAGGACATCCTTTAAGAAAGGGTACTTGTGAGATAAAATATATGACAGCAAGAGAGGAAGATATCTTAGCATCTCAAAACCTTATTAAAAAAGGTATTGTATTAGATAAGTTATTTGAATCGGTTGTAGTTGAACCAGGTGTAAACCCAAATGATATCTATGTTGGTGATAAGAACGCTATTTTACTAGCAACTCGTATTTTAGGATATGGAGCTGATTATGAAGTAGAGATGACAGACCCATTTACTTTAGAAACTCAAAAAGTAACCATTGATTTGGGTAAAGTACAGACAAAAGATATAGATGTAGATATTTTAAATTCAAAGAATGTTTATCAATTTACATTACCATCAAAAGGAACTAAACTTGAGTTTAAATTACTTACGCATGGTGATGAGCAAGAGATAGCAAAAGAAATTCAGGCATTAGAAAAATTAAATAAGAGTTCACAATCTTCATTTGATGTGACAACTAGATTTAAATATATGATTAAATCGGTTGATGGTAATAGTGATAGAGGATTTGTCAATAAATGGGTTGTTAATGGATTTTTAGCAAAAGATACTAAAGCATTTAGAAAATATGTTAAGGAAATAAGTCCTGATATGGATTTAAAATTCGAATTTATATCACAAATAACTGGCGAATCGGAGGCGTTGGATATACCCTTCGGGATTAACTTTTTTTACCCTACCGCTTGATTATAGGATACAATTACATTCTCAAATTTGGGAAATGGTTCAATTCAGTAATGGATTTACTTGGTCTGAGGTTTACCATATGCCTGTATATTTAAGAAGGTTTTATTTCAATAAATTAATAGACTTAAAGAAAAAAGAAGCTGAGGAGATGAAAAAAGCTCAAAGTAAATCGAAAGTGAGGATGCGTTAATCCTCACTTTTTTATTATCCAATATTTATACAATATAAATGGATATACTATGTCAAAAGAAAAACAACCAATAAAAGAAGGGTTATTCAGTTCAGCTAAGAAATTTACTGATGCATTTTTTGATGGTTTAAAACAAAATGCAATAAATAAAGCATTGGACCAAGCAAAAGAAAATAAATTTCCACCAGATGTAATTGATGCTATGGAAAGAATTGAAAAGGAAAGGGATACTCTTACCAAATTAATACAAAAGTATTCAAAATAATTCCATAAATGGCGGAAAATTTAGATAAACAAAAGAAAGATGCTGTATTAGCTTTTGCAAGAGCTAGACGGGACCAACAGGCCCTTGAACAGGAAGCACTACGAACCGGTGCGGATATGACCGTTCAAATAAAGGCTCAAAGAGATTTGGCAGCAGAGCAACTTAAAATAATTAGAAAACTAAATCAAACTAGGTTAGATGGATTAAAGAGTGCGGAAAGTTCACTCGGTAGTATGAGTGGTCTATATCAAAATCTAAATAAATTTGAAAAAGAAAGAATTAAAAATACATTTACTTCAAAAGATTTAACAATGGAGCAAACCGCTTCATTGAATAAAATGGCTGAAATTAATAGAAGTATTTCCCAATTAACAGTGGATGATATAGCCGGTCATGCTGCTTTAAACCAAGAATATAAAGAAATCCAAGCTAGCTTGGGTAACATGAGTGAAGAAGATAAAAAAATTATTGAAAACTTAAAAGAACAAAATACGCTGGCTAAGAATTATGGGAAAATGACAAAAACCCAAAAAGATTTTTTAGGAAAGCAAATAGCGGTATATGATGGTATAAAAGATGCAATTGGTGGAGTATTGGAAACGGCCAGTTTATTGACATCCAATTTAAAGGGTGCTATGGGTGCTGCAATTATTGGTGTTGGGTTTGGTTTGGATAAGTGGGGTAAGAGTGTTAGGAGTTTTGGAGGATATGTGGATTCCGCACAAATATCATCAGTTGCTTTAGGATTTGCATTTAAAGATGCGGAGGAAGTTACAAAAGGACTATCTAAAGAATTTGGTGGATTAAAAGATGTATCATTTAGTACTCAGTTGAATACCAACTTAATGGCCACTAATATGGGCATTAGTGGAGCTGAAGCCGCAAATGTAGTTGGTAACTTTGCAAGAATGAACGAAGGCTCTGCTACAACTGCCATGGATATGGCAGCAACTACAAAAGCGTTGGGTAAAGCTGCCGGTGTTCCAATTGATTCTTTAATGAAGGATGTGGCTGGTTCAACAAAAGCATTTGCAGAATATGGTAAGAATGGTGGATTGAATATGACTATAGCCGCAGTAGCAGCCGCTAAGATGGGGGTTAGTATGGATTCAATGACAAAAGTAAGTGATAGCTTATTAGACTTTGAAACCTCTATTAATAATGAGATGGAATTGGGGGCTATGATGGGTAAGCAACTTAACTTAGATAGAGCAAGAGGGCTGGCATATGAAGGAAATATGACTGGTGCTGTAAAAGAAACATTAAATCAATTAGGTGGTATTGAGGCGTTTAATAAAATGGATATTTTTCAAAAGAGAAAAGCCGCAGAACTACTGGGATTATCAGTTGATGAGTTTCAAAAGATGGCAGCGAATTCTGATAAGATATCTGAGAATGGTGAAGCTAGTGTTTCCAAATGGAGTACTTTCTGGGAAGGAACTACAGCATTTGTAACTGGACCATTGGCTGGTATGGCTAAAACATTTGGTAGTAGTTTAATTGCAATGGGTCAGATGAGTCCTATGTTGAAAGATATGGGTATTAATATGGGTGGTATGGCCAAACAAGCGTTTGAATGGGTTAAAAATTTAATAAAAGGAAAGGCATTAGAATCCGCAGTAGGGGCTACCGGTGGAATTGCAGACGCGGCAACCGCATCTATACAAGAAAAAGCTACTGACGCGGTAAAAGATAAATTGGGTGGTATTGCTGAAGATAAATTGGGCAGTATTGCTGAAGATAAATTGGGCAGTATTGCTGAAGATAAATTGGGAGGTATAGAAATGCCAAAAACGGACACCGGTGGTGATGTGAATAAAAAGGGTGGTCTTATGGAATCTATGGGCAAAATAAAAATGAGTGAAGTACTTAAAGGAGCTGCAGCTATGCTAATAGTAGCAGCAGCTGTTTTTGTATTCGCTAAGGCAGTTCAGGAATTTATGAAAGTTAGTTGGGAATCGATTGGTATGGCTGTTGTATCTATGTTGGCATTAGTGGGTGCAGTTGCTTTATTAGGAGCTATAATGAGTAGTGGAGTTGGTGCAATCGCAATATTAGCAGGAGCAGCCGCAATGTTAATTGTAGCAGCATCGGTATTAGTATTGGGTATAGCATTACAAGCAATAGGAACTGGATTTCAAATGTTGGGAGCAGGTATCACAACGTTAGTTCCAAACTTAACTGCAGTTGGAACGGCAATATCTTCTATGATAACATTTATTCCAGCAATCGCGGCATTATCATTGGCTATGTTAGGATTAGCAGCATCACTTACCGCAGTTGGTATAGCAGGTATATTTGCATTGCCTGGTTTATTGGCAATATCGGCAGTTGGAGCAGTTGCGGTTGGCATTGGTAGTTTATTAGGAATTGGCGGTGATGAAGGTGGAGGAAAGACGGATAGTACTGCAGAATTAATTAGTGAAATAAAAGGATTAAGAGCGGATTTAAATGCTGGTAAAATATCAGTTCATATGGATGGACAAAAAGTTACATCAAAAATATCAGCGGTAGTTGCTAAAGGTAGTACAAATTCATACGCTAAACAATAAAGATGGGTAAAACAATAGAAGAACTATTTAGGACCAAAGTATTAAGTGATGGTAATACGGCTGAACAGAAATATGATATCCGTAATAGTAAAGATTTGCCCATTACAACACCGGTAGGTGCATTAGGGCTGTCATTTAAAGCAGCAACCGCAATTAGACAAAAGATATCAACAACTAAGGGAGAAAGTAGAATTGAAGAAGAAACAAGTGGATTGAGAATCTTAAATACACTATCAGCACCAATAACATATGGTACTGATATATTTAGATTTCAAAAGAAATCCACTAGACTTGTTGAAATAATGAAGGATAGTGTTAATACAAATAATTCTCAAGATGCAGGTATTGTTGGCAATCTTCTTAAAAAAGCAGAAAACTTTGGATTAAATATTGCAAGTAAATTGGGTATTGCATTTCCTGAATCAACTATACCAACAAAGATTTCGTTAAACTCAGATTTCAAATCAGGCAAAGAACCGGATACAATGATTACTCTTGCTAAAATAAAAGGAGATTCAAAAGGTAATTTAGTTGGACAACTTTTAAAGAATAATGCAAAAGGAACTCCAAAACAAATTGGTAATCAAATATTAGGAGCTGGGATAGATTTACTTAAAGGAGAAATAAAGAAAAAATTATTTGGAGCACCTAAACAGGGAGCACAAAACTTAGCAGGTAAAAGTGCAACCGAAGTACAATACGATAGTTCGGGTAAATACTCAGATACTGTAAATGCATCGGATGAAGATGTATATAAAAGAAATGATTTATCAAGTATTCATTTTGAAAAAATAAATGGTAAAAAGCAAACCCAAGCAAATGCGGTAAACAAATTTTTAGATAATAGTAAATTAAAAATAACTCCAAAAGATTTACCAATACCTACTCCAAATTTAGGTGGGAAATTGAATTTAGATACATCTAGATTTAATATAGGTGGTAAAGTTTCTTCTATAACGGATTCTATAACGGGTAAGTTATCTTCGGCTAGAAAAGAAGGACAAAGTTTAATAGCGGGCGGAAAATTAAAAATTGGAGATATAAATCCAGCTGTACCACCTGAGCAAGCATCTGCACCGATTATGTATTCGGATACTGTGGATGAAGCACAAGCTGATGTGGCATTAAGAAATGATTTATCATCTAAATTGGATGCGTTAAATGCGGCAACATCTACAATGAATACAAACGAAACAGCCTCCGAAAGACAGGGGGTTACTATCAAGACATATTCATCATTAAAAGATGGACAAACTCCTAAAGTAACTTTGAAAACAAAATATGGTATTGATAATAAGGATAAATCTGATTTTGTAAATGAAAAAACTCAATACGATGGTACTCAATTAAAAATAGGTAGTGATACACTTGATGATTATGATTTTATAACTTTAAAATTTACATCAATTCAAAAAAATAAATCCGTAAACTTTAGAGCAACCCTATCCGGTATTACCGAAACTACAACACCAACTTGGGATTCGGCTAAATTCATTGGTTCTCCATTTCCATATTGGACTTATAATGGTATAGAAAGAAGTGTATCTTTTAATTTTAAAGTATATTCAACTACACCATTGCAACATATAGCAGTTTGGCAAAGATTGAATTTTTTAACATCACTAGCGTATCCACAAGGATATAATGGTGGTATAGCTGTTATGGCACCGTTTATTAAGATTACTATTGGTAATTTATATAAAAATAAAACATGCTTTATTTCACAACTTTCATACACCGTTGATGATAATAGTACTTGGGAAGTAGGACCGATTGGTATGGATGATAGGGCTAAATTTGAAATAAATGGTGAATCAACTACGATAGATAATTATAAATTACCTAAAATCATAGATGTAAGTGTGACGCTGAACCTAGTAGAATCTAGAAGTAATACGGTAGCTGGGTATTTATATGGATTTGATAAATTACCAAGAGAAGTTTCAAAAGGAAAAGATAAAGATGGTAAAGAAACAACTAAAATATTAAGCAACGAAGCTACAATTCCTAAGGCCGAAACTGCCGCGGATGCAAATACACAAGCAAGTACTGCACAAGCTGCCGCGGCCGCAAATACAACGCTTCCAAAAGCAGATACGGTATCAGCAGCTGCTCCGGTAAACAACCCGGCGCAATCAACCACATCTACAAAAACAGGAGCTGGTATGGAAAACACAGCAGCACCAAAAGTAGACCCGCCACCAACATATAAAATTGAAGTAAATGATGCTTTTGATGCATGGACTGGAAAAGTTTATGCTAATGGTAAATTAATACAAACTCAAGAATTTACTAGAAACTATTCTACATATGGTGAAGATGGAAAGACAAATTATATAGGCCAAGCTGGTGTGAAGGAATATCTTAGATATAAATCAAAAATATCTGGATGGACTGGTAACGATGGCAAAGAATACGCAGCAAGTAATAACATAAGTTAAAAATATGGAAAGTAGATATTATAATTTAGAAACTAAAAAAACTCACGATGGTAGAACGGTATATAGACCAAAAATATATCCTAATATCCCATTGAGAGATGATGATGTCTATGTAATGACCGAATTGGGTGATAGACTGGATACATTGGCATTTCAATATTACGAAGACCCAACTCTTTGGTGGATTATAGCATCTGCAAATAATATACACGATGCACCTTTAGGATTTCCAGAAGCAACTGTACTAAGAATTCCATTAAACTATATAGAAATAGTATCGGATTTTACAAAATAATTAAATAAAGTTTATGTCAGCATTTCCAAATTTCTCAAATATTGCCCCGTATGTTCAAAATGAACTAGCTCTTAGAAAGGGGGATATTTACAAAGTATCCAACTTAAATGCTTGGGTTAGAGTTGCATCCGGTGTAGGGGGTGGTTGTCAAATACTATCAAATCCAAATTGGGAGTTGTTTGGTAATTATCCGTCTATATATGGAAATAGTACTATGAGTGGTACAATTGGACTTACTTGGTCTAATAATTATGTTATTTCTGGTGGCGAGTTTCATGGATATAGACCAAAACCAAATATAACTTCAATTGAAATTGATGAAGGAGCTGGTGCTCTTTCTAGAAAAGCAACATTTTCAATAACCTGCTACACAAGAGCACAATTGGATACTATATGTAAATACTATCTAGAACCTGGATATACAATATTTTTAGAATGGGGATGGAATACCGCAGAAGGTGTATCTGGATATACTAAAAAATTAACTGGAGAAACTGTTGGAGAATTCCAATCATTTGATGCTGTTAATGATAAACGTAAAGCGGCTGGTGGTCATTATGATAATTATTTGGGATTTATAACAGGTGGAAGTGTTGCTATGAGTGGACAAGAATGGACAGTTACTGTAAAATGTACGGGATTTACAGAATTACCGGCGTTTCTTATGGCAGCTGATAATGTCGAACCGGTGGATGGTGAAACTACAACTACAAAAACGTATGAGTCATATGAAATAGATAATGAAGCGGATTTAGGTAAACAAAGATTTAAACAGGCATTTAATAGATTAGCGACAAATAAACAAAGTGTTGATGTTGCCGATACTTTAATAGAAGATGTTATTACCGCATCTCCTTTGAATTTTATAAATGTGGACGAAAACGTAAAAGCTAAAATGAATTCTAAATTAGCAGGTTCTAGTTTTTTAGGTATTAAATTTGGAGGAGGGGCCAAAACAAAAGATGACGGAAAGACAAAAACCGGTAAAAAGGCAACAATATCAAAAACTGTGGAGATTCCGGAAGGCACGGAATTGATTGGTGATGCTGGGTTTATAAAGTTTTCAGCATTATCTGAAATTTTAAGTAAAATCGGCTTCCAGGCATTTAAAGTAGGTCCTAAAATAGTTAGTGTAAAAGTAAACACCGCAAATACAGTATGTAATGCATTTCCAAAAATATTTAGTACTGATAAAAGTAAACTATTTATACCAAATCCAAACACACCCAAATTTTCATTACTACAAGCATCAGAAGGAGTTACTCAAAAAGATTTTACTAGCATCATTAATAATTCGGTAGTATATGAAACAAAAACGGTATTATTTCCATATAACAAAGCGATAGTAGCCGGTAATGTTGAAGGTAAAGGACAGATACAATATGGGAAAGATAAAACTATTGAACGAATAAATAAAGATGCATTATCTTATGGATTTTTAGATGACCTTTATATAAATATGGAATTTGTTAAAGGCATTATGGAAACAAAGAATTTTTCTATAAAAGATGCGTTATACCAACTATTGAATGGAATATCTTCTGCTGCAGGAGGTATTTGGGATTTTCAAATTCAAGAACAAAGTGCTCCTGAAGATACTACCGAGTTGGTTGTAGTTGACATGAATATGGCACCACAATCTTCTACAACACCATATCAATTTTCATTATCCGGTGTACAATCCGTTTTTATGGATGCATCGTTGGATTTGGATATTAGTGGTGCAAAGATGAATCAGATAATAGGAAATCGATTGGGACAAAAAGTTAATGGAAGTCAAACCGATATAAACAGTAAGAAAAAAGGTCTTTTTTCCAATTCGGATGATTTGGTTTTAAAAAGTATAGAGGCTAAACGTGGTAAACCAAACGATGTAACTCCTGTTTTGAAAAAGCTAAGCAAGGATGAACAGGCAAAAGCAGACAAGGCTGCAGCTGATAAAGCTAAAGAAAAAGCAATGCAAATGTTTTTAAGTAAAATTGGTTACGCACCAAAAATTGAGTTAAAAGACAGTTCGGATTTTGGCAAACCATTGGAAGAAATGACTTACATTACGGCATATAATGACCAATTGGTATTTGAGGCATTAAAAAATGGACATGATAAAATAGGTGAACAAAATGGAGTATCTGCATTAATGCCAATTAAATTTAGTTTTACTATGCATGGTATTAGTGGTATTAAGAGGGGTGATAAATTTACCGTAAGTGGAATTCCAAAAGCATATGAGGAAACCGGATTCTTTCAAGTAACATCTGTAAAACATACAATTACTGATATGGTTTGGAAAACTGAAATAACCGGTGGGTTTAGATTAGAAAAACCAAAACCAGCTAAAGCATAATAAAATGAATATAGATAGATATAGTGAAATAGCAAATAATGGTAGTACTTTTGATGAAAAAGTAATATCCGCTCATATACCAACACCAACTGAATTGGATTATAATAGAGGCTATATTGTACGATATTTTATTCAAAAAGCAAATGATTCAAAATCTAGAATAGTTGAAGTGGATTATATTGGGTATAAAAAATTTGTAGGAGATGTATTTTATACTGCAGTTACATTGGATTGGAAAATAAAAGGAAATGATGCCGAAATAGCGGACTGTAATTTTAAATCAATAAAGACGATTATTAGCAAAATACCATTGATACAGTCATATCTTCCTAATTTAAAGCAATTTAAAAAGAAAACCGATTTGGTAGTTTCGGAATAATTTCGTATATTTACATAATTATAAGGGGATGCCATGGACTTGATTGCAATGAGAATGGTAGTACCACACGTAGACAGAAGTGCTAGATGTCTTTAAATCTGTACAAAACAATAACTGACGAAATGTCAACTATGACCTTTGATTCTATGATGGAATTCATTGGGGCTTCTGAGTACGCATACGCTGCTTAGTTCATTCCGCATCACTCGTGGAACATTTAAATAGAAGTGAACAAAAAGGAGCTCTACCTATCGGCTCTTAAAAACTGATAGGTTGGTGGAAAGCTGTACTAACCATACGGCCCCAATTATTTTGGAAAGTGAATAAGATTAAACTTTACCTAAACGTGTGATATGCTGGTATTATGATTACTTTG
>Ga0208974_1000663_pt1 | contig 14098 bp, 8 predicted proteins | sample GreLakmeER15MSRF_FD_187699 | JGI IMG/M metagenome (GOLD analysis project Ga0208974, IMG submission 187699) | Freshwater lentic microbial communities from great Laurentian Lakes, MI, USA - Great Lakes metaG ER15MSRF (SPAdes) | ecosystem: Environmental > Aquatic > Freshwater > Lake | place: Great...
ATGACGATCAATCGTTGGAATATCGCAGAATAATGCGATACAGCCTAATTAAGACATAAGGAGCATATAATATGCTTACGCTTGGTTCTGGCGTACTTGAAGTTGCATACTGGGTAAGCGGCCGCGCAAAGGGTACTTCATCGTACTTTTCTTCTGCGTCAGGTGGCTATACTGCCGTGTATTCAATCGGACAGATCGCCGGCGATGTCGAGTTTGACATCAATTATCAGGAGCGCGAGTTCTACGGTCAGTTTAACTTCCCAATCATGAAGGCCCATTTCGGTGGGAAGGTTGAGGCGCGAGCCCGACGGGTTGAGTTGAATGTGAACAGCCTGAAGAACTTCTTTAACACCAATGGCACCGCAGCATACATCACGGGGGCCGATGCTTCGTCTTTCGTGTTTGATCCAGATGTTGACGGCGGCTCGGGCGCAGCAAGCACGGCTGGTGCCGGTCTTCCACGCCCGCTCTACGTTCGCTTTACGCATCAGCGGACCGATGACTCGTCTAAGACGGTCAAGATCCACCTGCCAAAGGCGTACACGATGAGCCTTAACATTCCGTTCACCCGAGAAGACATCATCGTTCAGGATGTTGACTTCATGGCGGTAGTGGACACTTCGCTTCTCGTGACGACGGGTGGTACGGCTGAGCCGACCATCTGCCTTATCGAGGCGTAATTAAAGCTTAAGGCTTTAATAGGCGGGTCGGGGGCTTTGCCCTCGGCCCGCCAAACACCCCAGATTCACAAACGCCCACAATTGGGCACCCTAGTCGTATAATAGGTAAATCCCCATAAGCAAGAGAAGATATCTTTTGGGCGGGGATGTAAATAGGTGGGAGAAAAATGGGAACACTTGCAGAACTAAAGGCGAAAAAGGCACTAAACCTCAACGACCTCGCTGAGATTGAGGAGAAGTTTGGTCCCTTGGACCAGATTGATCTTGCGCGATTTTCAGTAGTGCGAAAGATTCTTTGGCTTGTCATCCGCAAGGATGAGACTGAGGTCACCGAGCTTGAGGTTGGCGAACGATTTAATATCCAGACCATGCAGGAAGAGGTCCAGAAGGTCCTCAAGGCCAGCGGTCTCCTTGGCTCCGACGAGGACTCCGAGGGAAAAGAGGAAGCGGCTGGAGCGATATAAATTGGGGTGAGCTCTCAGCGTCTTATTCAGACGCCTTCGGGTTCACGCCAGACCAATTTCTCCAACTGACGCTCCCTCAACTTGCTGATTTTGCATCATATGCTGAAAAGCGAGATGAGGACATAAAGAAGTCGTCAAAATCGCCGCAATCAGGTGGGAACAAAACAGTAGGAAGTACTACCTCGTTTGAACAATTAGTTCACACGTTCGGTAGCCCAGATGTAAAGGCGAAGTTGCTGAATAATGGCTGACGATCAAGTTACAAAAATCAATCTTGAACTTAATGCAAGTGTCAAAAACCTTGCAGATCTTCAGGATGCGGAAAAGCGAATTGCCGCCCTTATTGCCGCATACCGAAAACTCTCTGAGGCAGCGGGCGCTGGGCAAAGGGCAGCCACTGCTAGGGGGGGCAAAGATTATAGCGCTGGGCTTGAAGTCTCAAAGGAGCTTGGCAATGCAAGGGCGTCGCTAGAGGCGATAGACGACATTTCCAGAAGGCTCCCCGGTGGACTTGCAAAGGCTGGGCCTGCTGGTAAGACACTTGCAGATACAGTAACCGGTCTTAAATCTCAGCTTGAAAAAATTGCCAGCCCAAGCGGCCCTGGCTCCGCTGCGGCAGTTGGTGCGACTCTTGGTCAGGCTGCAAAGTTTGCCGAGCAAAAGGTCTCAAGGCTGACCGAATCCCTTGATGAACTTCAAAGGCCAGCAACAGCATCTGGTAAAAAGGGTGTACCTGCAGATCCTGGCGGTAAGTTGGCGCAAGCAGAAAAGCTGGTTCGCGAACTTCAGCAGGCTTCTGGAAAAGTATCTAAGGTAACTGAAACACAAAAAGAGTATGCAGATTTTACGGGAAAGAAAGCGGCGGCACAGGACTCGGCAAAAGCGGCAGGAGTTGAAGCAACTGCCAAGAAAGAAACCGCCAAGGCAAGTACGGTCACCGCAAAGGCAACAAAAGAGATTGCGGCGTCATCCGAAAAGATAGCAACTGCCGCTAAGGCAACCACCGCCGCGACGAAGGAGACCGTCAAGGCGTCTCCAAAGAAAGTTGCGGCAGAGGTCGCAAAGGCTGCCGCGGTTCCAACAAACCAGCCAGCCCCTGCTGCTCGCGCTGGAACGCGCCTGTCATCAAGGGTTCCTGCAATTACAGACGCTTCCATTCAGCGCGATCTTGCACGCGTAAATATTAGCGCAAGAAAGGGTCCGGTTCAGGCTGAAGCAAAACTTGATAAGGTCGCCGCCTCCGCAGACAAGGCTGCCGCTGGACTCGATAGGGTCGGCGCTGCGGCAAAATCTACCACCGAACCGGACCTAATTGCTCGACGCGTTCGCCCTGCTGGGCAGCGAACCCCAGAGGCAATTGAGCGCTACGCGGCTTCGCAGGCAAATACAAGGTGGGGTCGTTCGGCAGCTGGTCGCTCCGCATCAGGAGGTGGTGCCGGAGCGGCTGCGCAGGGAACTCAGAATGCCGCAAGGGCTGCTGCCCAGTTCAGTTCAAGCGCGGACAGGGCTGCAAAATCAGCAGCAAGTCTGTCCAATGGATTTAGATCAATTAGCAGCTCATCTGGGGCGGCCACTGCTGGCATTCAGCGCGTTGCTAAGTCCCAAGATGCAATCTTTGGCTCAGTCAAAAACGTGCTCGGGATGGCCGCTGGCTACCAGGTGCTGCAGGGGATCGCCACTGAGCTCGGTCAGGTATTCGGTCATCTAAAGGGCGGAATCATCGGCTTTAACGCGATGATTGAACAAACAACGGTAGGATTCACAACGCTCTTCACGAATCAAGCGCAGCAACTTTTGGCTATGGGCGAGGGGATGACAGAGGCGGATGCGCTTGCTGCAGACCTCAGTGGGAACATTGACTACATTCAAATGGGGTACACCGACGCCGCGAGCGCCGCCGGCGGAATGATTGAAACAATTCGTGAGTTTGCAAACGTTACACCGTTTAGATTTGCAGAGCTGCAAGAGTCCGCCCTGCGCATGCGCGCGTTCGGTTTTGAGTTGCAAGAAGTTCTCAATAAGAATAAAGAGACTGGAAAATTTGAGGGCGGAATTGTTGCGGTAGGTAACGCCGTATCGGCCCTCGGTGGCGGTGCTGACGCATTCCGAAGAATTACATATGCCCTCGGGCAGATGAAGCAAGCTGGTCGCGTCTATCAAAACGACATGATGCAACTTGCAAACGCTGGTATCGGTGGCTATAGATACATAGCCCGTCAGTTGCAGAAAGAAATAACAAAAGACGGCTCTGGCTCTGCGTCGCAGGTTAAGGCCGGTCAGGAAAAACTATTTAATCAACTTGAGGCTAACGCCATTGAAACCGTGCGCCGCCTTACAACAACCGGTCAGATCTCTGGCGAGGCTGCGGCAAGGGCAATTCTTAGCGGCCTTGAAGAAGACTTCGGCGGCGGAATGGAAGCGCAAGCGAAAACATTCACAGGAGCATTTAGCACGGTTGCGGACACATCCCAGTCGCTTGTTGCTGATGCCTTTAAGCCGCTATATGACTCTATTAGGGATACGACGTATGAACTTGGTCAGTTCCTGCAAAAGGATGATGTAAGAGAGTCCGCTATGGAGCTTTCAAAAGTTATTGGCACATTGACCGAGGGACTTGCAAAACTTGGAAAAATAGTTAAAGACGTTGTTGTTGCATCATACAGAGATCTTGTCGGCGCAATCTCCGGCGCCTCAGATAAAACAAAGTCGCTTGGGTTCCTTGGAACTAATGTTTTCGGCGGTTTTATTAATGGAATAATGACTGTCACCGAGATGCTTAAGAATGACTTTGCCCGTCAACTGCTTTACGCGGCTGGTCTTGTTAAATTACTATTTGCGTTCGGGGCCGCAAACCCGCTCCTAACGTCAATCCTAGCGGTGGTCACCGCGGTTGGGGTCTTGCGCCAAGCATACGATCAGAACTTCCTTGGGTTTGGAAAAGCAATAGACGACATTGCAACAAATTTTGGACCACTGATTATGGTTCTCCGTGACGAGATTATCCCTCTTATCTCTGAGGTTGGTGCGATATTTACCTCGTCGCTATTTACCGTTGTGATTGCAGGATTTGAGGCAATGGAGCCAGCGATCACACTTGTAATTGGCGTTCTTAAGCATTTACTAAAATTTGTCAAAGAGTTTGAGACGCCAGTAAAGATCATTACCACCGCACTGCTTGCCGCATTTGCTGGATCTAAGCTGATTATGGGTCTGACCATACTTTCGCGCATGATCCAAAATCTTTCATTCCAATTCGCCAACCTCGGAAGAAACGCCATCTCGGCGCAAGCGGCAATCGCGTCTGGGAACTTAATCCCAAGGGCATTTGGCGGAATGCCAATCAGTTACGTCGGCGCAGCCGGGCCATCAACTCGTTTGGCGGCAGGTGGCGGTGGCTCCGCCATGACGGGCGTTGCAATGGGCGTTGGAATGGCTGGAATGATCGGCGGCTCCATGGCGGAGGCTGCTGGCGCCCCAGAGTGGATCACTTCAACTGTTCAAAATGTCAGCACGGCTCTATTTGGATTTGCAGCACTCAAGGCTATTGTTCCAGCGGGAACATTCTCTGCAGCAATCAACGGATTAAAGAATTTCCTTGGGGCGATCAAGGCATATGCGCTTGTCAACTGGGTTGGGCTTTCAGCAAGCCTTGTAACCTTTAGGAACTCCATTACATCTCTTCCGCTCATCGGACCGGTACTTGGCGGTCTTGGCGTACTTCTTGGAAAGTTTGCAACTAATCTTGGTGGCATAGTCAGATTTATTATGAGCATTCCAGGGATAATGTTTTTCCTTGGGTCTGCCGCCGCAAGCGGCGGGGCTGGTCTTTTCCCAAACTTTGATCAGAACAGGCCGGGATCTTTGACGGCGCCGGGCGGACCACTTGATCTTGCTGCTGAAACTAGGGCGCGGAATACGGCAGAGCGAAAGCCAACAGTGGATCTTCTTGATTCCCTTGGCAGGAGCATGAATCTTGAGGAGCGCCTTAGCCCAGAAACCGAGAAACTGTTCCGAGAAAAAATTCTTCCGCAGGTTACTGGAAAAGACTTCTTTGGTAATACCAAGGACTTACAAAAGGTTATGGAAGAGCAGATGCAGGAGAAGACCCTTCTGTTTGGCTCTGACGAGGAAAAGGCTGCATTCGCCCAGAAGGAAGAGCAGCGCATTGCAAAAGTGCGGGCAGCATATTATGAATACCTTAGCAAGGTACGAATGTATGTGGAAAGCAGGAGTAAGTATGGGGACGGAACCGGAAAGAACCTTGACCTCATTAAGAAAACTAATGATCAAATGGCTTTGCTCATTAATCAACAGAAAGAAGTTAACGGCAATAACGATTATCTTCAGTGGCGGCTTGCAAAGGTAAAGGACGCCTACCAAGAAGCCGTTGACATGGTTAAGACGCTCGCCACCCAGACGATGCAGCGACTCTTAAATCCAGAATCTATGGTCAACCCATATACCGGCCTTGAAGAGGCTGGGTTGACGATGGAAGAGATCATGCGAACAGAACAGGAGATGGGCTTTGCCCAGTTTGAAAATCAGTCTGGACTTACTCGATCGTTTGAAGAGTACAGAGATATCCTGGAGTCCATAAAGCCGCTCACTGACGCCGACATGGTCAATGGAAAGATCAGCCTCAAGGCGGTTGAGCGCCGCATGTCCATTGAGAAGGAGCGCCGCAAGGAACTTGAGCGAATCAGGGCCCTTGCTGAGGCTGAGTATGACATTGGTCTTGCAACTCTTCAGCAGTACGATGAATCAGTTGATCCTCTCCAGCGCGCCGTAAACCTTCGTAATGCCCAGAAGAAATACGCCGAAGACATTGAGGGGCTTCAGTTTGGTGGAATCGGGAACATTCTTGACGAGGCCAAGGCTTCGGATGAATGGACTGCTGCAACGCGCGCCACCAAGAAGCGCCTGCAAGATTTCAAGCAGGGTCAAGAGATGATCCTGCAGGAAATGACGAACATGTTTAACGAATACAGCGAGGATGTCGCGAATATCCTCTCTAACCCAAAACTCTCTGCCTCGCAGCGCGTAGATGCGGTCAAGTTGCGTATGGAGAAGCTTTACACCGATCTTGAAACACAGTTCGGCATCACGCGCACCATGCTTACGGAGCAAATTGGCGTAAATAATATTGCCATTGACGGGGCTCTGGACGCGCTTGACAGCCCAACGCTTCCAGATATTAACTGGGGCGGAGAGATGGCGACAAATCTTCAGGTTGGCGGATTCCAGGTCCTTGAGGACTTCTTAAAGGCAAAGGCAATTCTTCTTGCACAGCTATCATCGGCCGCAATTGGGGCTGCTACTGGGGACATTTCGCCAGCCATGAAGGCAACCCGAGATGACTTGGTCAAGAGCTTCAAGCTGCGCCTTGCTGGGTGGAACCTCAAGGGTGGCCCTGGCGCCCAGGCGGGCAGGCTTCAAATCACTAGACAAATTAACGAAATGGCGAATATGACTAACTTTGAGAACCTAATTGAGATGTCAAACAGGATTCGCGCAGCTCTTAACAGGTTTGGTCTTGAGAAGGGCGGCACCGCACTTGGCGGGAGAATGCACCTTGTCGGCGAGCGGGGTCCGGAGTTGTTCGTCCCAAGAAGCAACGGCATGGTCCTCAGCAACAGCATCTCGTCCCGCCTTATGGGAATGCTCGGCGGAGCAGGGTCCTCTGGTACGGCTGGTAATGTTACAATCAACATCAATAACCCCGTAATAAGAAACGAAAACGACATTAGGAAGCTTGCCCAAGAAATTTCTAGGGTTCAGGCGAGCCAGTTTAGGACTGAGGGCGGGAGGCTCTAATGGCTGAAATTCGCGTATACATCCAGCCCCGGCTTCCTTCTGCCTCCAGCCAAACAGCGTTCTATGACTTCAGCAAGCATGTTGAGTTTGACTCCCTTGAGTGGGAGCAGAACGACCAGGGCAGTGCCTCAACAATGCGGGCAAACATCTACAGCATCATGCCCGTCAGCACCACGAACTGGGCATCGTACACAGGGGCGACAGAGGCCATCAAGATCCAAAATGCCATAGACGATCAGTTCTACCACCTTGATATCCCCTCTAGGACAGAAATCCAGATTCGCGACGTATCCACGAGCCCGCACACCATCCTTTGGGGCGGGGTCGTCACAAGGGTTTCTGAGAACAGGGATGGCGGTGCCATTGTTGGCTCCGTTGAGGCAGTGGACTATACCGCGCTCCTTGATGAGGCTGTTGCCCTTGAGTTCACGCCTCTTGCAAACTCAACCATCAAGCAAACCATCACTAGCGGCACGTACACATTTACCCCAAGCCTTGCGCAGAGGACTGCGGGTCTGGCTGCGATAACCGTCAGTTCAATCTCGGTTGGTGCCCCGTATAGCCGAACCCTTGAGATCGGTGACACTATCGTCGTAAACATTAGCGACGACACCTACGATGGGGTGCACAAGATTACGGGAATCGCATCAGAGGGGAGCACCTACAAGCTTAGATTCCAACAGTATTCTAATGTGGCGGATAGCGTCAGCGCCGCAGTAACAGGGACGGTCAGCGTGCCGGGATTCATGACTACTGCCAACGCGCCCCAGCTGGACTCTCGCGTTTCCACCGTTGCGGGAAATATCGCTGACCTTAATCCAGACTGGCGCTGGAGCCCGCGTAACCCAGACATTACCCGGGCGATCAGCAATGCAACTCGCACAACCACCACAGCAACCATTACAACCTCAGCGGCCCATGGCTTTGGTCTAGACGGCGTCGTGACCATTGCCCTGACCAACGGACCATCTGGGTTCGCGGATCTTAACGGGTCATTTGTTATTGCGTCAGTCCCAACTGACACTACTTTTACTTACACAACAATTACGAGCGGAACGGTCACTTCTGGTGCGGCAACTGGAACTGCTGCCTGCGCTGGTGAAATCACCCCAACCCCAATGAAGGGCGGAACCCTCGCAAGGAACTTGCAGTATGCGGTGGAGCGCGGAAACGGTGTGTTCTACCTTGGCGCAGGAACACTTGACGGGGGCGGAAATCTCACGATCCCACTGAATGTAAAGAGCAAGGCGCTGAGCGACCTAATTACCAATGGTCTTTTTGAGGCCAACAAGACTGTCAGTGTCTCAAAGATTACAAGCTCAGCATCAACGGCAAAGACGGCAACCACTGCCTATCCGCATGGCCTTTACACTGGGTATTCAGTCACGGTGTCTGGGGCTACTGGCGCCAATGCGGCTAACGTAAACGGGAACACCTACACAATTACTGTCACCTCCTCAACCACATTTACGTTTACTGCAGCAACTTCTAATGCGCTGAATCTCACGGGCGGCTCTATTGCAATCACCGCAGGCTCTGGCTGGTCGGTTGGCTCATACTCCGTAGACACAACTGGAGCCACTGGCCCATATGGGGTTGGCAACAGCGTCTATTACGTCGGCGCCGACCATCAGGACGCAGAACTTGCGAGCACAAACAGGATTGCTGTCACTGCTGGGGAGAAGTATTTCTTCTCCTGGAGAACAAAGGCGGAGCAATATAACATTGCGCATCTGCATGTCAAGTTTTATGACTCTGGCGGCACATTTGTCGGCAACTCCCATGGATACGATATATCCAAAGTGGATAGCCCAAACAATGAGTGGAGCCGAAACTACGGTCTAATTCAGGTTCCCGCAACGGCAACCCAGATGACTCCAGTGCTGCATCACGCATCGTTTGCAAGTTCGTACAGCGTCTACTACACGGATATCCAGGCGATCAAGCTCACGGGAGCCTTTGGTTTTAGCGATCGAGTAGCCGAGGATGAGTCCTACTACAACGGTCTGACAAGCGGAAGCATTGACCTCCGAGACTTTGAGAATCCTAGCGCCCCCGAGGAGTCTGGCGAGGCGTCTAACAGAATCTATGTCTACGCCCCATACACGGTAGAAGATCCGCTTACTGGGGCAAGGCAAGTCACCGCATACCGCAACACCTATGACTTCGTTCAGGGCGTTTGGTCTGCTGGCGGAAAGAGGATTGAGGCCTCAATCGTTGAGCTAGATGCAACAGACGAAACAACCGCAATGCTCACCGCACAGCAATACTTCAAGGAGCGCGGTATCTCCCTGCGCTCGTTTGAGTTTGAACACATCTCTGGACCGTTGAACGTTGGAGATGTTATTCCATTCATCTGGAACGAACTGGGAATTGCAGAGGCCCTTGTTGTCCGCCGACAGGTCGGATACCTCATTGGTCAAGAGGTGTTCTATCGGGTGCAACTGGGTGGTGACATGTCGTTCCAGCGCTCCACCATGTACCTTGTTGAGCGAAGGCTCAAGGAAATTACTGGGGATGCCGCCTACTTCTCGCCACCACCAAGCCCATACCCGGGCTATCCAACCGAAGGCGGCATCGTCACCCCGGCGTCGCCGTCTGGTGATGCGGGGTCGGAGAAAATTGACATCTCGTGGGAATACCCACAAAGCGTCTTAAGCGGGGCTTCTTTCGGCGGATTCGTTGTTCTTCGCAGCGAAGATGCTGGGGATAATTGGAAGAAGGCGAGCACCGGGGAGGCGATTCTCACTGCGCAAAACCCACTTGCGCCAGATACGGCTGTGCCATCGTTTACTGACACGACAGTTACGGCATCAACTGGGTATATCTACAAGGTTGCTGCTGTTGATGTGTCTGGTCCAAGCGCAGTGCTAACTGAGTATTCCGCCGAAACTAGCACCCTCACTCCAACCGCTCCTGGCGGAGCAGATTTTACTCAGGCATATAGTGGCCTTGGGATAAATGTCCCAAAGATCGTGGATAGCGTCACTGCGCCAGGGGCCGCTGTTGCTAAAACAATTTCAACGATTACAAGCGGGGCCTCTACTACGGCTACGGTAACCACCTCTAGCGCCCATGGATTCTCAACCGGAAATGTGGTGGGGATTACTGGGGCGGCTGGGACAAATAACGCTGATGTTAATGGCTCGTTCTATATCATTACGGTCACGACATCTACTGCGTTCACCATTACAAAGACCAACTCCAACATTCTTAGCCTTACTGGCGGCACGGCAAATGGCTACACGGTAAGCGGAGCATTTGTTGATGACACCTCAACCAACCGAGTCCTCGGGGACGCGTTCTCTCTCGTCCAGTTCCCAGTTGGGCAGATTGTCTACTCCGAGGCGGACGGAAAGCTGTACCGCAACGGAAAGCATCCATCACCAGGGGCGTGGGACAACTACTGGACTCGAGCAGCCGTTGACGCGATAGACGTCACCTCCGACGGCAGCGTTGTTATCTCAGCCGACAAGATCACGACAGGCACCCTAAACGCCGCTAACGTTGCTGTCACAAACCTTAATGCCAGCAACATTACGAGCGGTACGATTAACGCTTCGGTGATTGCCGTTACAAACCTAGATGCCGACGAGATTACTACTGGAACAATTAGCGCAGACCTAATTAGCGGTGGAACAATTAGCGCAGACCTAATTAGCGGTGGATCAATTAGCGCAAATCTAATTAGCGGCGGAACCCTGTCTGGAATTACGCTTAACATCACTGGTGCCGCAACATTTCAGAACAAGACTACTGGGACAACATCCCCTGCGGTTGTGACCATAGGTACCGGCTCGCAGGGCGACGTCGCCGCGGCAAGCGATGGAACACTTCATCTCGGGGCAACATCAGCCGCCTCTGCAGGTGCTAGCGGAACATTCACATCAAGACTTCAACTTGAAAACGGATATGCCAACTTTAGGAGTAGTGTTGCTGAAGTCAAGCAACTTGATATATACCAATCAAATGCTGACGTTAACTCGGGCACGCGCCGAGGAACGATTCGCGGGAGCGACACTGTTGCAGGTCGTGTTGTCGTTGAGCGCACCGCTGGATCGGCGGATGTGATTCTTTATGTTGACGGGAATATACAGACAGTCAACGGCGGTACGCTTACAATTAATGGTGGGGCCTCAATAAATGGATCGCTTGCAATAAGTGGATCTTTCACTGGGGCTACTACAATTTCTGCAAGCAGTACAATAAGCGCAACTGGAGCAATGTTCGTCAACGCAACTGGTGGAATATATTTCGGAACAACTACATCTTCACCAAATTTGTATCACAACGGTACTGCATTCCAATTTGATGATGACTTGCGGGCAACTGTAACCCTAACAAACGGAACGACTGACCTTTACTTCACAACAACATCAGGAAGCGGTGCTATTGCCCGCTTCTCCTCTGCGCTGCGATATAAGCAAAATGTTAATGATTTCACAATTCCTCTTTCTGATGTAATCAAATTAAGACCGGTTACATTTAAATGGCGCTCAGAGGTTAACACCGGCTCAGAAGACCGCCCGCTTCAAACCGGCCTTATCGCGGAAGAGGTTGAGGCAATTAGTCCTGAAATGAGAATGATTTGTAGATATAATGATGAAACTGGAGAAATTGAAAGCGTTCAGTATTCACAACTTTCTGTCTTTCTCATTGGCGCAATTAAAGAACTCGCTCAAAAAAACGACGCCCTTGAGGCACGCATCGCAGAACTAGAGGCATAGGACTAGGCTTATAGCCTCAGGCTATAATTACTTGTCAACACTAGACCTATACGGAGGTACCAATGGCAACACATTTTCGCGTAAAGTCCCAGCTTGACCACGAAGAGAAGGGCGGCATCCTTGATGACTGCGGTCCATCCAGCGTGGCTGCGGCTGTTTCGTGGGCATTCAAGTACACCAAGGACTTCTCCGCCGCTGACGGAATTGCCGCCAAGGAGAAGGCAACTGGGCACAAGGACAAGCAGGGCGTGTCCGACAACGGCTCCTCTCTCGGGGATTTGATTAAGTCAGCCCGGGTTCTTGGCGCAGAGGCTCGCTTTGCCAAGTCGTGGGAAGATGTCGTCAAGTCAGCAAAGGCTGGCGCTGGTCTCATCGTGTGGGTTCAGCAGCCGATTGGCTACCCGGCAGGGCTGCAGGTGTCAAGCTGGCACAGCAAGTGGGCTGCGTACTGGTCCAAGAAGGACAATAGCCACATTAAGGCTGGCTATGGCCACATGACCGCTGCTGCTTATGACCCAGAACTTGGATGGCAGTGGGCGTGCCCAACCCGTTCAGGCAAGGGTAAGGAGCAGTTCGGCGTGATCGTGTCGGAAGCCCAGTTGCAGCAGATTGCTGACTCCAAGCGAGTAAGCAAGCAGCATATGGGCAAGCCTCACGAGCATGTTATAATCATCACAGCAAAGAAGTAAGGAGAGATTATGTCTTCACTCATTAATGGAATTAAGTGGATCGCCAACAATACGGGCATTGACGAGATGCTCCTAGAGGCGGGTCGCGCCTTTTTGGCAACCAGCATTGCGGTCGCGCTCGGTCTTGGAATCCCGCTGCTCGACATCAGTGGCGGCGACTTCCGTATGGTCCTTTCAGCTGGTCTGGCTGCCTGCTTGCAGGTGGTTGTCCGAGCCCTCAACCCTGAAGACTCCAAGTTTGGCGTCGGCAAGGCAAAGCAGGCTCGTGCTGATCAGGATGCCGTGAACGAGATCCAGGGAAGCGCCCTCGATACTGACGGCGATGGGATTGCTGACCAGTACGCTGGAAGCCTTGCAAACGAAGTCTACCCAGACGAAGACACTAAGGCGTAATACCTAGACGGTAAACGAAAGACCCGCCCTTCGGGGCGGGTCTTTTGCTATACTGAAACTATGGCAGCCTACGATTTTAAGTGCGATCCTTGCGACCTAGTCATTGAGGTTGTGCGCCCTATGGCTGATGACTCAAAGGTCTATTGCGAGAAGTGCAAGGCTGAGATGCGCATGAACTTCTCGTCGCCGAAGATCGTCTACAAGGGTTCTGGGTGGGCTTGGCAGGAAAAGATCCCGCAGAACACCGATATCGTTATCGGGTAATCAGTCCTCGCGCGAAATGCGCAGCGGCATTGTCACAAGCCACGCGACACATAGCCAGAGCAGCACGGTGCCGACAAAGTTCCGGGTATCCCCGTCGGGCAGGACAACCCAGCCCACGAGCAGACCAAAGACCGTCCAGGATTGAGATACCAGCTCATTGACCACGGCGGGCCAAAGCTCTCGCACCGCGTCAATCTTGTCCTTAATCCGTGAGGTTATCTTTTTCATAAATCTCCTTATCTACTGCGGCGAACGGTTCGCCCGACACGACTGCGCCTTGTTGACCTAGATTCCTTTTTGGAATCACCGGATGCCCCGCCACCGCCACCGCCAGACGAACCGCCACCAGATGGCGTTCCGCCAGCCGCTCGGGCTGCTGCAGCCACAGCATTCTGGGCTACTTGAGACATAACTACGGCAGCGATAACTGTAGGAGCGGCTTCCTCGCGCTCCTCTTCTGTAACATCATTACCTAAATTCGCGATTGGGGCAAGGGCCTCACCAACTGCTTCACTGGCTGCCTCTGCGGCCTGACCGAAAGTTGCATCAAGAACCTCCCCCACAGCTTCTGCGGCCTCCCCAACGGCTTCCCCAACCGCTTCTGCGGCCTCCCCAACGGCTTCGGCGACTGCCTCAGCCGCCTCACCAATAGCCTCGGCTGGATTCTCTGGCTCCGGGGACGGCTCTACAGGGGGCTCTGGCATGGGGGTAGGAGCCACGCTAGGGCTAGGTGGAGGCGGTTCTGGTGTCTGAGTGGGTTCTGGGCTCGGGGAGGGCCCTACGGGCGGATTAGAGGGTTCTACAGTTGGCACAGGGGGCTGTGTTGGCTCAGGAGTAGGAACAGGGCTGGGACTAGGAGATACGGGCTCAGGTGTCGGAGGTACTGGCGTCGGCTCAGGCGCTGGAGGTACTGGAGATGGTTCTGGGGTTGGCTCTGGAGTTGGTTCTGGAGTTGGCTCAGGTGTTGGCTGAGGAGTTGGAGAAGGGCTTGGTGTTGGTTCAATTGTTGGCTCCGGGCTTGGGGTAGGGCTCGGCACTACCGGGGGCTCAGGGGTTGGGGATGGCGT
>Ga0208974_1000665_pt1 | contig 14057 bp, 15 predicted proteins | sample GreLakmeER15MSRF_FD_187699 | JGI IMG/M metagenome (GOLD analysis project Ga0208974, IMG submission 187699) | Freshwater lentic microbial communities from great Laurentian Lakes, MI, USA - Great Lakes metaG ER15MSRF (SPAdes) | ecosystem: Environmental > Aquatic > Freshwater > Lake | place: Great...
CTTACGGTGCCCTTGGTTCTCAATACTTTCGTTTCTATGACCTGCGTATGGCTATTGGTGTTACTTCTGCTGGTCAACTTTCTATTCGTTGGATTGAAAACAAAATCAATCAATACATGAATCAGGTATTAAAGACAGAAGGTAAAGATTATGTTATTGCTTCAGATACAGATTCAATTTATCTCAATCTTGGTCCATTGATAAGTAGCATCGTTCAGCCGAACTTCGCAATTGACAAAGTTATCTCTATCATGGACAAGATATGTGAAGATAAAATTCAACCGTTCATTGACAAAAGTTATGAAGAACTTGCTGACTATACTCACGCTTACGAACAGAAAATGCAAATGAAGCGAGAAGGTCTTTCTAACAAAGGTTTTTGGACTGCAAAGAAAAGATATGCATTGAATGTTTACAACAATGAAGGTGTGCAGTATAATGAACCTGATGTTAAAGTTATGGGTCTTGAGATGGTTAAATCTTCAACGCCGGCTATGGTTCGTGGCAAGATGTATGAAGTGGTACATTTGATTATGAAGTCTGATGAACAAACTGTGCAAGAATTTATTGCTAACTTTCGTGAAGAATTCAAATCTTTGCCTGTAGAAGAAATTTGTTTTCCTCGTGGTGTAAATGGTGTCAAAGAGTATTCTGATCCAGTTACTCTATATAAGAAAGGTACTCCTATTCATGTTAAGGGTGCGATTCTATATAATGATATGCTCAATAAACTTAATCTTACCAAGAAGTATGAGACAATTAAAAATGGTGAGAAGTTGAAGTTTACCTATCTTAAGCAACCAAATCCTATGAAAGATAGTGTCATATCTTTTCCATCTAGATTGCCAAAAGAATTTGGTATGGAAAAGTATGTTGATTATGATATGCAGTTTGAGAAGTGTTTTATGGAACCGATCAAGATCATTTTAGATTCTATCGGTTGGCAAACAGAGAAGCGAAATTCATTGGATGATTTTTTTGGATAACATAAAGATAATTCGAACCGGCATCAATGTCTCAAAGATTGTGAGACAGCTTGAACAATATCCTGAAGATTGGGGTATTCAGAAGACAATGGAAAACACCGATCAAGTTGGTGGTAATACTATTGTCCGTGCTGGTGTCTTGCAGTTAGTTATGGGTGGTATCACAAGACTAGATGAGTATGTTGGTGACACAGAAATTTGTGCAGTAACGCCAGCATACTATCGACACACCGAGATTATTGGTTTTATGAAACGACACTTCAAAGATTTCAAACGATGTGGCTTTCTTTCTCTACCCGTTGGTGATATAGTTGGTACACACATAGATGTTGGTAGCTATTATCAAACAAAGGATAGATACCATTTATCAATACAAGGTACATACAAGTATACTGTAGGTGATGAATCAGTTATAGTTGAACCAGGTACATTGTTATGGTTCAACAATAAGTTACCTCATGGCACCGTTAATGTTGGTGATGTAACTAGAATTACATTCGTATTTGATGTACCGCATAAAAAATATAAACATTAGGAGATTATTATGAGTCTATTGGATAAGCTAAAAAAGAATTCGACAATTAAAGAAAGTGCCATTTTGGCAAAATCAAAGTTCTTTAATGAGAAAGACATGGTAACAACAGAAGTACCGATGGTTAATGTAGCACTATCTGGTAGTCTAGATGGTGGTCTGACACCAGGGCTTACGATGTGGGCAGGACCAAGTAAGCATTTTAAAACTGCATTCAGTTTGCTTATGGCAAAATCATATCTCGATAAGTATCCAGATGCAATCATGTTATTCTATGATTCAGAGTTTGGCACACCAATCAAATATTTTGAGACATTTCAAATTGATATGGATCGTGTTTTGCATACACCTCTGACTGATATTGAACAGTTGAAATTTGATATCATGCAACAATTAGCCGAAGTGACTCGCGGTGATAAACTCATCATCGTTCTTGATTCGATTGGTAACCTTGCATCAAAGAAAGAAGTTGAAGATGCACTTGAAGGTAAATCAGTTGCAGATATGAGCCGTGCAAAACAAGTTAAGAGTTTGTTCCGTATGGTCACACCTCACTTGAATCTTAAAGATATCCCGATGGTTGTAGTGAATCATACTTACAAAGAGATTGGTCTGTATCCAAAAGATATCGTTGGTGGTGGTACAGGTTCATATTACTCTGCTGATAATATTTTCATTATCGGTCGTCAACAAGAGAAAGACGGCACAGAGATCGTAGGTTACAATTTTATTATTAATGTGGAGAAGTCTCGATATGTTAAAGAAAAATCTAAAATACCTATCAATGTATCTTTTGATGGTGGTATCAGTAAGTGGTCTGGTCTACTTGACATTGCATTGGAGTCTGGACACGTTTCAAAACCCACTAATGGTTGGTATGCAAAGGTAGATAAAAGCACAGGAGAAATTGGTGATAAACATCGACTCATAGATACACAAACTGCTGAATTTTGGAATGACATTCTAGCTGATTCTGATTTTAAAGAATATGTAAGGAAAAAATATGAGATTGCTTTTGGAAACATTATGGGAACTGATGCAGAACTTGCTATGGTGGAAGAAAATGAAGTATAAAGAAGGTAGAGACTTTGTTTTCGTAGATATCAACCGAGAAATGGATGAAGGTGTGGTAGATAAGGTCACCGGAATTCATATTATCGAAGGTGAATATAAAGGCGTTGTCTACCATTATCACAAGGCAAGAGTTATCGAAGAAGGTGCTCTTGCCAAACTTCAATTTGGATTTACAATAGTTAATCCGGGTGAACACGACATTGAAGTATTGAAAAATGATACAGACTATGTTACAATAATGGGCGATATACTTACTGAAATTATGTTATCTAAGGTGAATGATGAACAGAATCGAACAGACAATCCTCAAGAATTTAATCTACAATGAGGAGTATACCCGTAAAGTAATACCTTTTATCCGAGACAATTATTTTTCGGATCAAACTGAAAGAGTAATCTTCAAAGAAGTCTTTGATTTTACAAACAAGTATAAGAATCTTCCCACGCACGAAGCCCTAGTTATCAATCTTACTGAGAGTAAGAATCTATCTGAACAACAACTTCAATCGGCAGTAGAACTACTCAACAACATTCATCAAAACAAAGATGAACGGGTTGAAATGAAATGGCTAACAGAGCAGACTGAAAAGTTTTGTCAAGACAAAGCAATCTATAATGCAATCATGGAATCTGTTGGTATTCTTGATGATAAAGACACCAAGAAAACCAAAGGTGAGATTCCAAAGCTACTTGCTGATGCACTTGGTATATCTTTCGACAGTCATGTTGGCCATGATTACATTCAAGATGCAGATGAACGATTTGATTTTTATCATCGCGTAGAATCCAAAGTGAAGTTTGATCTTGATATCTTCAACAAGATTACTAAAGGTGGTCTGCCACTTAAAACTTTGAACATTGCATTGGCTGGTACTGGTGTTGGTAAATCTTTGTTCATGTGCCATGTTGCAGCAGGATGTTTGTCACAAGGACATAATGTATTGTATATCACTATGGAAATGGCAGAAGAAAGAATTGCAGAGCGTATTGATGCTAACCTCTTGAATGTCTCTCTTGATGAATTGCAGACCATGGGTAAGAGTGACTATCAACGAAAGTTTGAGGTCATCAAAAACAAAACTCAAGGTAAGCTAATCATTAAAGAGTATCCGACTGCAAGTGCTTCTGCTCTCCACTTCCGTGCGTTGTTGAATGAACTTGCATTGAAAAAGAGTTTCAAGCCAGATATTATCTTCATTGACTATCTGAATATCTGTTCATCATCACGAATCAAACAAGGCGGTAGTGTAAACAGTTATACCTATATCAAGAGTATTGCAGAAGAACTGCGAGGCCTTGCTGTTGAGAACAATCTGCCAATCGTAAGTGCAACACAGACTACAAGAAGTGGTTATTCTAATTCTGATCCTGGTCTTGAAGATACTTCTGAATCGTTTGGTTTGCCTGCAACAGCAGACTTTATGTTTGCTCTTGTGACAAATGAAGAACTTGAAAATCTAAATCAAATTCTTGTGAAACAGTTGAAGAATCGTTACAATGATCCAAGTTTGTATAAACGATTCGTTGTCGGTATTGACCGATCAAAGATGAGGCTGTATGATGTAGAAGAATCTGCTCAGAGAGATTTGGCTGATTCAGGTCAAGATGATATTCCTGATAGACCTTTAAATACTTACGGCAATCGTGAACGAAACACAAGCGATAAATTTGGTGGATTAAAAGTATGAACTACATTGCTACACATCCAATTAGTGGTCTAAAATATATCATCCGAAGATATATGTAAGCATAAATACTCCAATAAATTGGAGGTTTTTATGGCCGGCGCGTCAGCAGAAAGACAAGAGAATGGTGTTATTCAAGAAATAAAAAAGGCTGTGAAAGCCAATGCAAAAAGTCCCATAACACTTAAGGCAGGTAAAACCATATTACAGGGTGTCATTGATGCTGAAAAATATACAGGTAGACAACTTGGTGGTTCAGAACCTTATACTGATGTTGTAATATATGTGCGAAAAGGTGGAAAGACTATTGAAATAAATTGTTCTTTGAAAGGTGAATCTGCACCATCACTTGCAGGCGGCGGTTTAAAAGGATTAGAGTTAGCAGTTCCTGGTATTGCAAAGAAATTTATGACTACTGCATATTCAGAATTGAAAACAAAAAAGAAATTGAAATCGGGAGATAAAGTTCCGGATGTTTTTGGTGAGATATCGCCAGCAAATAAAGTAAAAATCGTTGTAGGAAATAAAGCTATGGGTGGTCCAATAGATTTCATGTATATTGGACCTATGAGTGTCGTTGGTAGGTATGATAAGACAAAAAATTTATTGACTTTAAATGGTGAATTAACAGAAGCAACAACATACGCAAAGACACACAAATTATATTTTAGATTGAGGGCTAGGAGAGAAGACCAGAGATTTGATCCAGATGCAAAAGATAGTGATAACACACCTAAAATTTACGGTGTATCTCCATCTAGAGGTGATAGTGCAGGAAGAATAGTTGTCACAGATAAAGTACCATCAACAGGCGTAATAGTTAAAATATGAAATTCTCAGAATACATAACCGAATCAAAAAAAGAAGGTGCCAATCTTCATCTAGAACACCTTGAAGACGAGGTTCTAAATCGTGGTGTCGTTGGCACTAGAGATGCAATTAATTTTCTAATGTCTCTAAGAGATATGCTTGCTGGTCATTCAGAATCAAGGGTGAATGTTACTACAAAATGGGATGGTGCACCAGCTGTATTCTGCGGCATCAATCCAGATAATGGTAAATTCTTTGTTGGCACAAAAGGTGTATTCAATGCAAATCCTAAGTTGAATTATACCAATGCTGATATTGATGAGAATCATAAAGGCGAAGGTCTAAATGCAAAACTAAAAGTTGCTTTGCGTTATCTACCAAAGCTTGGTATCAAAGGTATCTTGCAGGGTGATATGATGTTTGCAAAAGGCGACATAAAAGAAGAAACGATTGATGGGCAAGATTACATTACCTTTCAACCAAATACCATCGTATATGCTGTACCAGCTGATTCTAAGTTAGCTACTATGATGCTTGCAGCACAAATGGGAATAGTTTTTCATACTTCATACACAGGTAAGTCTATGGATGATATGAAGGCTTCATTCAACATAGATATTAATAACTTAACAAGAACGAAGGATGTTTGGTTCCGTGACGCATACTTTGTTGATGCATCAGGTACTGCTACATTTACTGAAGATGAGACTAAACAAATTAACCGTGTGCTATCAGATGCGGGTAACAGATTCAGAACAATCAGTTCATTGGTGCTAAATCGTATCGCTTCTAGTAGTATTCTACAGGTTCAGATAAAAACATTCAATAATACCAAAGTTCGTGCGGGTGAAGCAATTAAGAATACCACACAACATACACGCGAACTGATAAAATGGATAGAAGATAAGCACAACAAAGAAATTCTAGCTGCAAAGAAAGAAGACACTAAGAAGAAACGAATCGCTGAGAAGAATGAAATGATGCGTTTCTTTCGCAGTTATGCTGGTGAGTTGCAAAAGATTTTTGATATTCAAAATGATATCGTATTGGCTAAGAACATGATAATCAAAAAGTTGCAGCAGTTGACTCAGATCACAGGAACATTTTTGAAAACTGATGATGGGTTTAAGGTTACTAATCCAGAAGGTTTTGTTGCTGTTGATAAATTGAGGGGTAACGCTGTCAAATTAGTAGATAGACTTGAGTTTTCGCTTGCCAATTTTTCGGCAGCAAAAGCTTGGAACAAGTAAGCACTAACTTATTATAAAGGTTTATATGCCAGATATTAAGTTCGACATTAATGCGATAATGAAAGAATATGGTGATGATGATTTTGGATTTACCGCGACCGATGAGGAAGAATACAATTCTGTTATCGCAGAGAAAGAAGATACTGTTCAAGAATATAAGGACAGATTACAACAAGTAGAGAAAATCATACTACCGTTTTTGACCAAGTTGTTGAAGACAGCAGATCAACCTATCATTAAGTGGCCAAATAGGAAAACAATTTTAGAAGCGCAAATTCAAAAGGTACTAAATCTAACCAGAGGATAAGTATTATAACACTTGGAGTATATTATGCAAAAACAAGACTTGATTATTGGTGCAAGCACCAACTATGATTGGAACAAATTAAAATACTGGATCAATTCCATCAAAATGTCAGGATTCAAAGGCGATATCGCTTTGATTCTGATGAACTGTGATAAAGATACAGTAAAGAAAGTCCATGAAGCTGGTGTACAAATCATTGGCTTCGTTCAAGACGATGAAGGTAATCTAAAGCATCAATCTGGTATGCCAATTCATACCGAACGATTTCTTCACATTCACAATTTTCTATCAGATAAACTCTATCGGTATGTCATTACAACCGATGTGAAGGATGTTATCTTTCAAAGAAATCCTATTGAGTACCTCGAAAAGAATCTTGGTGAAGATCAAAATCTTATGTTTGCATCCGAGAGTATTCGATATAAAGATGAAGCATGGGGTAACCAAAACCTCATGGAAACATATGCAAATTACATCTATGATCATTTCAAAGATAATGTAATCTATAATGTTGGTGTTCTTGGTGGTCGTGGGTTTGCAATGCGTGATTTGGCTATCAATATCTTTGCTGCATCTATGGGTCGACCAATACCTATCTGCGATCAATCAACATTCAACTTCTTAGTTTCAATGAGTCCATATCTTGAAACCTCTGTGTATAGTAAATCAGAAGATGGGTGGGCTGCACAATTAGGTACAACTGCCGATCCATCGAAAGTTGATGAGTTTAGACCTTTTCTTCTGGAGCCTTCTCCTATAATGAAAGATGGTGAAGTTACAACATCAACCGGATTACCCTTTACAATTGTCCATCAATATGATAGAGTACCAGAGTGGCGCAAAATCATTGAGGCAAAATATGGCTAAGAAAATTGCATTGTGTATAAGTGGTCAGCCAAGGTCTGTTGACCTTGCTTTCCCTTATGTGGAGAAGAATATCCTAACTGGTAACGATGTTACAGTTTTTACTTTTTCATGGGGTGAAGAATTTGATAACCCATATAAACCTGCTTTATCTGTAGTAAGAGAACCAATTGTTCCTGATCTTTCTCTGTATACTAGATTTCCGCCTCCTCAGCCAAACTGGAAAGTAAAAGATGCAAAATTGTCAACCTGGTCTCAACTGTATGCTATCTTTCATTGCAATGAATTGAAAAAGCAATATGAGAAAGAAAACAATATGATCTTTGATTGGGTCATTCGCACACGGTTTGATTTTGCTATTAACACTTACATTCCATTTGAGGTATTAGATAATTCAAAGTTGTATATTCCAAATTGTCGTATGACACCAGGTCGTGATTTTGGTAATGATCAGTTTGCTTTTTCATCATCAGAGAATATGGATAATTATGCTAGATGTTTTTGTCATATAGATGATTTTTATAGTGATGGGGCGCAGTATATGTGTGAAGATATGATGAGTGCTAATTGGAAGTTATATAATCTAGTTGGTGATAATCTTATGTATTGTGATGTTAATCATCCATTTCCACCAGGACAATATAATGGAACTTGGCACAGTTTAATTCGTGAGGACTTTGAAGAATGGCTTCGTTAGTAATATGCATGGCTGGTTTGAATACCAGATTCCATGATGTAGGTTTTGATATACCAAAATATCTACTGCCTTGGCAAGACAACACAATTATCCATACAATACTTAAAGAATTGGATCATTTTGATGATGTTGTTTTGGTAGCAAATAAGAGAGATAATTATTTTAGAAAAGAATTGTTAGACTCTATTGCACCACTTGGTCTGCACGATAGAAATGTTTTGTATATTGGTGACACCAATGGTCAAGCCCATACTGCATACATTGGGGCGTCAGCAGTAAAAGACTCATCACAACCATTATTCGTTCATAATGCTGATACTCTTTTGATTGGTAGAGAATTAAAACATATTCAGTTTGCAGATGGATATGTAGATGTATTCGTTGCAAATAATCCAAACTATTCATATGTTAGGTCAAGAGAAGGTCTTGTAACAGATGTTGTAGAAAAATCAGCAATAACACCATTTGCAAGTTCTGGTCTATATGGGTTTACCAGTGCAGAATTTTATAAAGATATCTTTGATAATTTGCTAAACAGCTTTACAGGTAAAGAAATGTATATTGCAAATCTACTATCATATATGATATCTAAAGGTTATTCTGTTAATCTAAATGATCTATCAAGTCAACATGAAACTATAGTTCTTGGTACTCCACAAGAATATGGACTTGAAATAACAAAACAGGCAATGAAACGATGATTAAATTAAAAGGTGGTTCATTGAGTTCAACTTATCTGATGGAGAATGAAAAAGGTAAATTTGTTCGCAAGATGGTAAATACAAAAGACAATCGTGAATATGGATATATGCGTTGGTATTCACAGTTGAAAAAGTTACAAAGATACAATACAGACTTTCCTTATTTGTATCCACAAATAATTAAACTGGGCGTTGATGGCAATCAGGCTTATTTTGACCTAGAGTATCTAAAAACATATAAAGATATTAAGACAATATTTGCTGAACAAGAATTAACAGATAAAGAGTTGCATAAAATAAATACTGCAATATGGAATGCATTTTCTGTAATGCATCGGTATTCACATGACCCAATTTTTGGTGCGCCACTCTTATATTTTAAAGAAGAAGTAGAACAAAAACTAGAAGATGCAAAAAAGTTTCCTGAGTTTCTAGAATTTTTTAATTGCGGAACATATCAGTATTTTGGTGATATAGTCCATGGTATTACAAATTATGTAGATGAGTTGCATAACTTTTTCTCTGAGATGAAATTAATTGACGAACAATCAATACATGGAAATCCAACACTTGAAAATATGATGTATTCGTTTACCGATGATGCTGTTAAATTTGTTGATCCATATGAAGAAAGTGTTATTGATACCAGGTTCTTAGACTATGCACAGGTTCTACAATGCTCAAGAAGTTGTTATGGTATCACCAATGATGGTGAAGTTAGTGTAAATGAAAATGTGGTGAAGTGTGATATTGTTGTGCCTAAGAATTTTCGAGAGTTTAATAAGTTATTTGAAGGTCAGATTGCAGAACCTAAAACAAAACAAATTGTAGATGTATTAGAAGCAACACAGTTCATTCGTATGCTTCCGTTTAAGTTGGCTGCGGGTGATATAGATAAGGCTAAATATTTCTATGTTCATGCGTGTTCTTTATTGAGACATATATTCTAATGAAAAATAATGTGCTAGTGAATTTTAATAATTACAAAAGAACTTGGAATGTTGAATCACATCTTCCAATTAATTTTACAATCCATTATTCTAATGATATTTTTGATCCTAAAAATCTTGACCTAATTGAGTATGGTACAAGCAAACGCCGCTTGGTTGTTATTGATAAATCAGTCAATGAATTATATGGTAACAATCTAAAAAAATACTTTGAATCTATTTCTTTTGATTTGAAATTGAAGGTCATAGATGCAGTAGAAGAAAATAAAGATTGGAAACACACCGATGAGATCCTTAAATTCTTTGAAGACGAAGGTGTATTGAGGAGAGAAACCATTATCGTAATTGGTGGTGGTGTTCTACTTGACCTTGTTGGTTTCTGTTGCAGTATCTATCGCCGTGGCATTCCATATGTCAAAGTTCCAACCACACTTCTTGCCATCGTAGATGCATCAGTTGGTGTCAAGGTCGCAGCAAATCATTTTGATCGCCGAAATAGAATTGGTGCTTACTATCCACCGATTGCCACTTTGATTGATAAGAAATTTATTGCAACACAATCTCAAAGAGAGATCGTCAATGGTCTTGCAGAAATATTCAAACTTGGCGTAATCAAATCTGAAGAACTGTTTGAATTGCTTGAGAATAATTATGATCAATTATTGAGAGAAAAATTTCAACTTGGTGCTATACCTGTTCGTGTTATCAATATGGCTATTACTGGTATGATTGATGAGTTGCAGCCAAATCTATGGGAAAAAGATTTAGAAAGACCAGTAGATTTTGGACATACCTTTAGTCCTCTGATTGAAATGAATAACATTCAGACAATGAAACATGGTGAAGCAGTAGTATTAGATTGTTTGTTATCTTCATGCATAGCATTTAATCGTGGTTTTATTACTGAAGATGAACTGAAACGCATATTTAATACTGCTAAAAATTTAAAGTTACCGACATGGCATAGAGATTTTGGTAACAAAGAACTTGTTTTGTCTGCACTTGAAGATACCATGAGACACCGAAATGGTAATCAGTATATTCCTATTCCTACAGGCATAGGTAGTTGTGTAATCATAAACAATCTTAAAGAAGAAGAATTAATTAGTGCAATGAATACTTTCGAGGATATATGAAAACTGCGATAATTACTGGAACAAGTAGTGGACTTGGTCGTTCACTTGCTGAATGTTTTTTGAAAAATGAATTTCGTGTTATGGGTCTATCAAGAAGCAGATTTATAGATCAGATACACCACATTAATTATTCACACCATAACTGTGATATTACAAATTTACAATCAGTCATAAATTTTAGTGTTGCTATCAATCAACCTATTGACCTTTTAATTCATAATGCTGCATCATTCTCACTTCAGAAATTTGAAAAAGAATCTGCATATAATATAAACAAGATGATTGATACAAACTTAAAAGCACCAATGATTTTGACCAGTCAATTGTTACCATTGATGAAAGAGGGATCAAAGATTTTCTTTATCAACTCTGTTGCCGGTCTAGAAGAAATAGAAAATCAATCTATCTATTGTGCAACAAAGTATGGGTTGACTGCGTTTGCTGGTGTTTTAGGTAAAGAATTAAAAGAGAAGGGTATTAAAGTTACAAGTTTTCATCCTGGTGGCATCAATACACCATTATGGGATAATTTAGGTTTTCATGCAGATACAAGTAAACTTCTTAATCCAACAGATGTAGCAGAATTAGTAATGAATACATACAATGCACCAAGTAATATGGTATTAAAAACTGTGCAATTCTTTCCAGACATGGAATGGCATCAATGAGTTTGATACCTAATACTAATCTATTCATTGTAACATCAGCATTGAATGCTAATATTGGTATTGTTACTGAAGAAAATAGAATGAAGCAAACAGTCGAATCTCTAAAGAATATTCGTAGTAAAGTTCCTGATGCAATCATTTTGTTTGTTGATGGTTCACCAATAGAAATATCAAACGATAAAGTTCAAGAAATTAATTCTCTATGTGATCACAGTATCTGGTGGCAAAAAGATGCTGATGTAAATCATTTTGCAACACATGGATTAAAAAGTCAAGCTGAAATTGTTATGTTGTCAAAAACATTGGCTATGTTGAGGTCTAATCCAATGTTGATGAAGAAAATGCATAGCGTAAAGAGAATATTTAAATTTTCTGCTAGAAGTTTTTTACTTGATACTTTCGACATACGCACCTACGATAATCTATGTGGTAAGTATGTTTTCAAACAGAAACTTGCATCATGGTTGCCAACTGAACAGAAAGAAAGCATAACCGATCATCTCTATATAACTAGAATGTATTCGTTTTGTCCGTCGTTAATCATTGACTACATGGAGACGCAACAGAAAATTTTTAATGATGTGCAAAATTATAGAATAGATACTGAACACGCACATTATAAGAATTTAAATCAGAATTACATACATGAATTTCATAACATAAGCTGTTCTGGCATTGTAGCTGGTACAGGTGAACTGGAGATATACTAATGGATCTATGGGAATATTTTAATAATAATGAAGGCAAGAAGATTACAAAGTGGTCGCATTACTTTCCTGTCTATGAGAAACATTTTAGTCCACTCAGAGACAAGCCAATCAAGTTGCTTGAGATTGGTGTTCTGAATGGTGGTTCATTAGAGATGTGGAGAAAATACTTTCATCCAGATTCTGTGATTGTGGGCATCGACATTAATCCCGAATGTAAGCTGCACGAACAGGAAGGTATGAGTATTCGTATCGGTGATCAATCTGATCTAGTATTTCTAAAGAGTTTGATTGATGAATTTGGTGCATTTGATTTAGTGATAGACGATGGCAGCCATCATGTAAACCATGTCAACAAAACTTTTCAGAATCTATATCCAATGATTGATAAAAATGGGATGTATCTCATTGAAGACACTCATGCTGCATACTGGGATTCTCATGGTGGTGGGCTAAATGTACCCGAATCTATCAACAATGTCTCTAAAAATCTAATTGATATGTTGAATGCAGATCACACCCGCGGCGCAATTCAACCTACAGATTTTACTAGGTCAACAACCAGCATGACCTTTTATGACAGTATTGTTGTATTTCAGAAGGGTGCTATTGTTAACAAACGACCGATGGAAATTGGTGGACCAAAATCAGATGAAATGTTTATAATCCGAACAGATTAATATTATAAATACATCATTAATAACTGCTGTAGAGGCGGAAACATGAGATTTATAGATTTTCTGATAGAACAAAAGGAAAAACACGCGGTTTTAGCGTTTGGCCGCATGAATCCGCCTACCACAGGGCATGAAGTTCTAGTCAAAAAAGTCAAAGATGTTGCTAAAGAAGTAGGCGGTAGCCATCATGTTGTCCTTTCACACTCGCAAGACAAAGCTAAGAATCCTCTCTCAGCAGAACAAAAAGTCAAGCACGCCAAACGATTCTTTCCTAATACAAATATCAGCACCTCTGATAAAGAAAGTCCAAACTTTTTATCACAAGCTGCAAAACTTCATAAGCAAGGCGTAACTCATCTACACATGGTAGCTGGTTCAGATAGAACCGAAGAATACCATAAACTTCTACACAAATACAATGGCACTCATAAGGGTGCATTGTTCAATTTCAAACACATTCAAGTGCATTCAGCAGGTGAAAGAGACCCCGATGCAGAAGGCACCGCAGGTATGTCTGCAAGCAAAATGCGTGGTCATGCAGCAGCAGGTAACTTCAAAGAATTCCGCAAAGGCATTCCTGGTCATGTAAAGCACGAACACGCAAAAGAGTTGTATAACGATGTTCGCGGCAGTATGAAAACCAATGAAGACATTGATACTCAATTCGAACATCTATTAGTAGAGGGTGTTCACGACAAAGCTATTTTCAAGGCTGTATTTCTCGCTGGTGGTCCTGGTTCTGGTAAAGACTATGTGCTAGACAATACACTAGCAGGGCATGGTTTAACCGAAATCAGTTCAGATAAAGCATTTGAATATTTGATGGATAAAGAAGGTCTTGATAAAACAATGCCTGCTAGTGAAGATGATAAGCGCAATGCAATTCGTAAACGCGCAAAAAGTATGACTGAATTGCGACAGAGCCTTGCATTTGATGGTCGCAATGGTCTTATCATCAATGGTACAGGCGATGATCCTGAGAAGTATGCTGCGATTAAAGCTGGTTTAGAAGA
>Ga0208974_1000666_pt1 | contig 14028 bp, 27 predicted proteins | sample GreLakmeER15MSRF_FD_187699 | JGI IMG/M metagenome (GOLD analysis project Ga0208974, IMG submission 187699) | Freshwater lentic microbial communities from great Laurentian Lakes, MI, USA - Great Lakes metaG ER15MSRF (SPAdes) | ecosystem: Environmental > Aquatic > Freshwater > Lake | place: Great...
ACAACACCTTCGTGTGGTACTTTGGTACCTTCTATGTTGTTATTAAACACAAAAGTATCTTGTATCTCTTTAACCCATATACCTTTGTATAGTAACTCAACTTGTGGTAATTGTAGACAATCAAAGTGTACTGTTTCATTTATGTATGGTTGGTACACTCCATCAACTTCAACATCAAAACCTGCGAATTTAACATCGGTCAAACCGTACTCGTAGTTTTTTTGTATACCGGCACCGTATATCTCACCATATATTACAACACCTTCAGTCAAGTCAAATGGTTCGTAAGTATCTTTTACGTGAGCCCACAACTTACCTCTTATGTCGTAGTTGTTTGCTACAGTTTTCCAAACATCAGTATCGTAAAACCCTTGTGAATCAGAACCCTTCTCAACATTATGAGAACCATAAACATATTCAAATGCGGTCCAATGATTTCCAAATAACATTTTAACACGGTCCCATAGAGATAGTTTTTTCTTTCTAACTATTCCGTAACGAGCGTTAGTTCCATGAAGTTTACGAGTTATAACAACCTCGTCTTCCTCGTTAAACATATCAGGTACGTTCTTTTGATTAGGAAACTTGTAGTAAACACGGAAGTTAGGATTTTGGTGGTATTTTACTTTACGGTCACCTGAAACTAAAGTTATAGTTTTAACTGGTGGTTCGTATTTAGTTATACCAAGTATTTCCATCATATCATCACCTTCATTAACATTATTCTCCAAAGATTTTGGTGCCAAATATTTGAATGGTATTAATAGACATTCAGAGTAAACTCCACGAAGTTTTACGGTTCTAACTCTTTGTCCTTTACGAAGGTAGTTAGTTATACCCATTAAATCAGATAAGTCTTGTGGTATCACAGCATCGGTAGTTGCCACAACAACCTTATCACCAACTTGGTATTCTCCTTTCTTGGTTATGGCGTTCCATCCACCAACAGTAACCAATTCTATATTATCGGCATTTGGTATTTCAGATATAGAACCTATCTTACCAACATATGCAACACTATTTAAATTTTCCATTTTTTATATATTTTCAAATTCTTCTTTTACTAAATCCATTTCTTCTTTCAATCTCTCAAGTTCTTTAGTTAACATCTCCCTAATTGATCCTGTGTTATAAATATTAACTTCACCTTTACTTCGGAATTCTCCACCTCTTGAATATGCAATTGTTGCTCCCAAAGAACAAGATTTAAGTGCGTATTCTAATTTAGATTTTTGTGTTTCCAACCTATCAAGGGTTTCTTTAACTTTTTTTGCTTTTTCAAATTTTTCTAATTCCATCAGTCATTCATTTTTAAACTGGGTGTTAATAATAAAGCCCAAAGACACGTAGCACTTTGGGTAATGTATAGTGCAGTTCCTATTAATCCAAAGAAACCTAAATAAATCAAACCAATTCCTAAATATTTCATATCACAAATATAATAATTATTTTTTAATTATTCAACGTCGTCTTCAAGATAATTTATCTTCATAGATCTTGGTTCAGTGAAATCCCACTTCTTACTTTCAAACTCTGTAACCCATTCATTCACATCTTCTCTTGTCCAATGTGGCGCAAAAGAAGGACGATACTTAAATGGTAAGTTTTTACTTTCATCCCATTCATCAAGTCGTTTTGTTACGTCTTCAATAAGGTTTTTAGTCTTAGTGTGTTTAATCCACTCTCTGTAATCATCCTCAGATTTAATAAACATAACATCACCATAGTTTTCAAACTCCATTTCAGGAAATTCTAAATTTGGATTGTTGGTATAAACGTCAACAATACCATTGTCTCCGTAATACGAATCACAAAGTTCTCTTAAAGCATATATACTACTTGGTCTTTCTTCCCATACACTACCGAACTGACGGACAGAACAGATATACAAATAACCATCTTCATAAGAATTTATTTTATATTCAATTTTATTTCTTAATGAAATAAGTTCGTCCATTGTTAGTTTATCTAAATTCATAATATTCGTGTACTGTTTGCGTTTCTAATTTTTTCAATTATTTCTTCTGGCGTTTCTTTAACTCTAAACCCACCATTATTATGTGTTGTTACACCAACTGTGGTAAATTTTTCCGGTTTGAACACACCATTAGAATTCATTTTGGATACTTCTCCTTCGTTGAAATGCCCGATTTCATCTATGTTAATATAGATGGGACTATTGTCACTATGTGATGTTAATTTAATTAGTTTCATTTGTATATTTTCTTAATAGTTTGAATATCTCTGTAATATCTGTAAATTCAGATGGTGGACTATCGTTTCTACCAGGAAGAAAGATTATTGTAAACCCGTGATTTGCCACAAACTTTTCAGTTACTCTTTTACCACAGATCTCATCAATATAAACCCAGGGAAAGTTCCCTGATAGTTTCACATCAATACCAATTTTTTTCAATCTCTCAACAAATACTGTGATCTTATCAATGGTTAATTTTGTTGCACTTTCTTTATCTTCCATATAAGTTCCAAATTTAGTTTCTCTTGTTTTCATTCTATTCTGATTTAAAGGTTATTACTTCTTTTTAAATTGTTCAAACCATTCTTTATATGACAATGTTTTTCTAAACACATCACTTAGTTCTTTTGTATTTAATTTATTCAACTCTATGTCAACTTGATACATTGACCATTTTTGTAGTATTTCTAAAACCTCTTCTTCATTATAACTTCTTTCGGCTTGCCATTTAGCTCCTTCAATAAAATCTACTGATTCAGTTCCATCGGATTCTTTAAAACTATTTTCATATTTTTCAGCAGCTTCTTCTAATGTTTCTTGTTTAAATGATTTTTGTAGAGTAAGTTGTTCTTTTTTATCAAGTTCAGCTTTATCAAGTTCAGCTATAAGATTCATAAGTTTTTTTCTAAGTTCTTTTTGTTCTTTAATATAAGAATCATTTTCATCTTCCATTCTATTCTGATTTAAAGGTTAATTGTTTAATTTTTATTTGTTTTTATATATAACAAATTCAGTTTTTGGTGAGTGTGTGCCATCGGTATTTTTTTGTCCCACATAGCCAAAGGATTCATCTACTTCAAGCAAAGGCAGGCCGGAGCTTTTTGAAAATCCTACACATTTACCAAATACTAAGCCTTTGTACTTTGCTGGATTGTAGACTATAATATCTCCTATTTCCGGTGTATTCTCAAAAATATCTTTTCTTTTTTCTTTTGGTGTCATTCTATTCTGATTTAAAGGTTAATAATTTTTCACATTTTTCATAGTCTTCAATCCTTAAAAAATATTTGAGGGTATCATCAACAATAGAAGAATAGTATTCTTTTTGTATATCTGGAGATATTTCACCATTTAATATTTGTTCATAGTAAATATTATAAAGCATGTCAGTTGTTTCTTCTGCAAACTTTCTTAATTTAGGATTTAAAATCATTCTATTCTTATTTAAAGGTTTCTTTGTAGTATTGTTTATCTTTTGACTCTCCAGCTAAATAAGCACTTTCCATTTGCTCTTTCTCCATTTCTTTGGCTTGTTGTATTAGTAAATCTAATGTTTCCCATTCTATTTTACAATATCCCGGATCACCATATGATTCTAATTCTTTACCCAACCATTCTACTCCTGTTTGTTTTATTTCCATATTTTTTTATTTTAACGATTCCAAAAATATTATCACAATAATAGACCCTAGCAAATATCCAAGTCCTGAAAATAGTGCTAATGTTAATCTTTCTTTCCAAGTTTTTGATTCAACCATAAATCCAACAAATGGTAGTGATAAAAATGGTCCGATGAACGCGAAAAACATCATACCAGGATAATTCTTATCAGCCACTACTGTTATATAAAAAGTACTACCAATCTCCAATATAAAAGCCGAAAAGAATATAATCAAGTATTTTTTAAACATTAGTGTTATTTTTTATAGAACCATAACATTCTAATTTTATATTTTTAACATTCCACAAATCTTTTTTTCCCTCAGTCATATGACAATTGTGTTTCTTACCGGTTCTCTCAGCAAAATCAACAATAGTATCGTTATGACAATTACGAATGAAGTGGGGACATTCTTTACAGGGTTTTTTCACCTTACAAAGGTAGTAAACTAATTTGAATTAAACAAATTATTTTTTGTATTTGTAGGAAGTTTCTATTGGTCTTTTACCATATCTTTTTTCCATAAGTTTTTGGTGTAGGTCCCAATCTAATATAGATTCATTTGTTTGTTCTTTCTCATCAGGAATCAGTGAGTATATTTTGGATATTTTTTTCATAAGTTTTGTTGCTTCGTAATTAAATCTTTCACATTCGTCTTTAAAGAAGTCTATTTCTCTATTTTGGTATTTTGATACAAAGTTAACGAATTTTCGTCTAACATTATCTTTTTCTTCATTTCTTTTACTGGTAATACTACCACCAAACAAACGACTAATCGCACTCTCAAAACTGTCATTATTGTTGTCAATATACTCATCAAATATATCCACTTTAAGGTTTACTATATTAATATACACCAATTCCAATATTTTCATTACTTTTTCCTGATCACCCATTTCATTTGGATTACCACCTAAGTAATTAATTAACGCATCAATCCTATCCATTTGTTCATATAATTGTTCAGTTAAATAATCATATGAAAAATTTTGTATCTTCTTTAACTCAACCATCACTTCATCATTCATTATAAAATCATAAAATTTTTCTTTTGTGATGCCCTTTTTTATCATTCTTGTTGCGACTTCCGTTGGTCTAACCAAATTTTCTGTTAATTGAATATAATAACTATATCTCATAAAATCACTGATCACTTGAATGCCGAAATCTAACTTTCCTGAAGAGAATGTTTGGTATTGAGCGGAGTCACCAACCAAACTTGTTCTTTTCTTTGATCTATCAAACCTATGCTTTAATTCGTGAGCCATAACAGATATAACGTGGTTTTCATCGTTGGTGAATGTATTGTATAACTCTTCAGGTTCCCAATCTTCAGATACCACGTAATTAACCATAATATCCAACTCATTGTCCCGAAAATTAACCTGCATTAAAATTGAATCGTCAAAACGAAAACTATTACCAACACCCATTGATGCGATAACGGCTTTACCATCATACTCATCATAGACTTGAGTACCAACGGTTAGATTCATCCTTTCTAAATTAAAATCAGAAATAGTTAAATTAATATCATCCGTCACAAATTTATATTCATCTTCCCTATCTTCAATTGTTTTAAGGTGATTTGAGATTACCTCATATAATTCTTCAGCAGCACCCATAATTCCTTCTGGCACACCCACCGCTTCCTTGATTAACTTTAATTGAGATTCCGTTATAATGATTTTCATAATAATAAATATATTGGTGTTGTAATTTAACCTACAACACCAACTAACCCGTCCAAATGGTGATCACCTGACATATCAGAACCAACAGGTATTTTATCCATAATTCTAATGATATCATCAATACTGTACGGATCCATTCCATTACCATCAACACCAACATCCATTCTTTTTCCGTTACCAAATTTTCTATTAGGACTAAGGTGTACGTGGCCGTGTAGATGGATTACACCTTTGTTTAGTCCATTCCAACTTTGTAAAGGATAATGACATAACACAAAGTCTTGTCCTTCAATATTTGCTTCCAAGTAGTGTTGAACACTTAAAAAACGTCCTTGAACAAAATCACGGTTGTTTTGGATATGGTGATCATGATTTCCTAATATAAGGTGGATGTTATGACAAACCAATCTTTCAAGAAAAATACCAATATTATCAAATCCACCAAATGAAACGTCACCTAACATTATTAATGTATCATCTTGACCAACAACATTATTAATACCATCAATCAAACGTTCGTTCATCTGTTCAATAGTTTGGAAGTCACGAGTAGATCCTACCGGTACTTCACCATCTTGTGTTCGCCAGTTTGTTACACCACGACAAATGTTTTTGTGCCCGAAATGTAAATCTGAGGTAATCCACACTTTTCCTGTTGTTAATATTTTTCTAAAACTCATAACTTTAATTCAAAACGGTTTTTCATTTGTTCTACTTTTTCTTCAGGAACTCCGTGTTGGTTTACTCCTCCGTGTCTGTTTTCCACAACAATACTGAAAGTTTTATACCCATACTTCTTTGCAAGTTCAAAGTATGGTTCCATTTCCCAGAACTGTGTAAAGGTGTTTGAAACAACAATTTTATCCATATTTAATATCATATCCCCCTCTACTCGGTTTTGACACCATTCGTGTGCTAGTTTAATTTTGGATCCGTCAAATTTATATTCTCCCGAAATTGGATCAATAAAAAACATATCAGCTTCGTAGTGTCTCCCACCTAATGTTTTAGCAAATGTTGATTTTCCTGATCCTGCAACCCCTCTAACACAGTATAATATTTTTTCCATATTGCAAATATAATAATTTTTTTATTCTTTAACACCATTTTCAATAGCATAATTAATATCTTCAGTAATTATAGGGTTAGTTACCATATGGTCTTTTTGTTGATAACTTTCAGCCATCTTATGTTTAACTTCTTTAACACCATTTTCAATAGCATCATCAACTTTACGATTTATACGAAGATGTCTAGCGCCTGTGTCTTTTACTCCATTTTGAATAATATCATCAACCCCAAGTTTAGTTCGTCGTAGTGTTCCAATAGTCTCCTTTACACCCTTTTGAATAATATCTTTAACTTCATCTTTATGATACCACTCACTTCCTGACATCATAGTTTTAACACCATTTTTAATGGTATCTTCAACACCATTGTTATTTAACCGGATGGAAAAATCAGTATACTTCACCCCATTTTGAATGGTGTATTCAACTACTGAATACGGTATATTAGATGTGTCAGTAACATGATCAATATTTTTTTCTAAAACCCTTGATTCAAACCATTCTTTAATCATATTTTTAGAATCGGCATCGGCACAATCCATACCAAAAAAAATAAGAGTGTTGTTAAAAAACGTATAATTATACCAAAGAGTATTTGAGTTTGTATATTCTAAAACCCATTTTTTACTATCGGTAAATATCAACCATTTAGATGTTTTGGTGTTGTATATGTCCGCACCTTGTATTTGGTAATCCAATTCTTCAAACAATATCCGCTTCATTTTTTCCATAGTCAAAGATATGTTTATTTTTTTATTTAATCAAACTATTTATAATATTATGAAAGATATAATTAAAAAAATATTAAAAGAAGAAAGTTTAAAACAAACTATAATGGGTTATATTCCTGAACTTGGAGTTCTGGAAACAATAAAAATGATTGGTGGTTTTGATATTTTTAATGAGATATTACCCAATTACTTTGATAGTAACGAACACAAAATAGATTTAATTAATCAACTTGTTAATGATAATGATTCTGATGGTTATATATATTTTTATGAAATACTTGGAGATGATATTTCATTAGGTCCTGTTGATAGTTATAATTCAGATAATGATTACACCTATGAGGAATTTATTACTGCGGTTACTGATGGATCGGTAAAAGTTATGGTTTGTGAATTTGATGAAGATGGTAATATGATTGACGATGTGTTTGATGACTATCTTGCGCCACTTAGAGGATTACCTGATCATATATTAGATAAAGTTTTTGAACCACTTGTTACAGCATTTTTATGAAAAATTTAATTAGAAAAATATTAAAAGAATCTGTTATGGATAATTTAATTGACTCCATATTACCTGAACTTAATAATTTAAGTTCAAAGATTGATAGTACTGGTGAATTTTCACCAAATACAGTTTACTATGATAAGGAAACAGATAAACATTATTTTAGAGTCCTTGAACCAAGAATGGTTGGTATTTGGGGTGATGATGGGGAACTTAAAAAAGTATTAAAACCTAAAACACTACTTATTGATGCTCGTTATTATAATGAAATTATGAACTATGTTCCTGATGAAGAAATGATTTTAAAATGGTTTAATAAACAATATGACGAAAACGTTGAATCTGTTCGTCGTTTTTTATCAATTTAAATAAAGTAATGAAAATAATATTAACAGAAGATCAATATAAAGAAATCTTAAATGAAAACATAATTAAGGACACATTAAAAGACCTTAAAATAAATGCTGGTATTGTTTTCACATTTGGTGCTGGTATGGGCGCGTTTATGGGGCCAGTAACAAGAATGTTATCGGGGTCAGGATTTAATCTACAACCATCAGAAGTCGCTCTTTTAATTATTTCGGCAGTCGCATATCTTTTAAATGATCCAAACACAAAAGATCTAATTGAAAAGGTAAAAGAGAATGGATTATTTAAAGCGTTTAATGGTGTAAAAAACCTAATTAAAAATATTACCGATATCATAAGAAGTGTTTTTAAATCTGTTTTGGGGGTGGCTTACTCTTTAGGTGAAATACTGGGGTTTTCATTCATATTAACTCCAATAATGAAAATACTAAACCAGCTTATTAATACTAAAAGTATAACCACAGATAGTGTTGATGTTTTACTTAGTGGTGTTGTTTTAGGTGGGTTAGTATTTGCCATACGAAATATAATTAAATCAGTAAAAGGTAAATTGGATGGCGGTAAAGAAGACATAAAAGAAAATGTTGAACCTTCAGAGGATACAATTAAAAACATTTGTGACTCAAAGAAATTCTGTAAGGCTCAAGGTAAAATCACTTTTGGTCAATTAAGAGAATTGGTTGAGTCAGCAAAAACAAAAAGATTATTTTTACATATTGGTGAGGGAGGTTATAAGGCGTTGTTAAGATTAATGCCTTGGTTTTTTCCTCAAATAGCCATTGCCGGATTTACAGGATCATTAATACGAGCGTTTAATAAAGTATTTAAACCAGCGTTAGAAGAAACAACAAACTATAAAACGTGGTGGGGTAAGACAATAATGAAAATATTTAATTTGGTGGAGGGTGAACTTGGAATTAATGATCCGTTATCTAAAATATTTTTTGTATCAGATGGTTTGTTGACAATGATCAATGATAGGGATAAAGTTAAGTTCGCACGTCACATCTCCAATTTAGCCTCAGAAATGTCAGATGAAGAGGAGGTACCCGAATATTTTGTTGAAAATGAATTGCGTGTTTGGTTAAACGAAAAGTACCTGTTGGATCCACCTTTACAACCAAAAAACATCAACCCAGACAGTATTAATGAAAGTTATACAATAAAAGAAAATTATGTCAGACTTACGGAAGACAACACCGACAACCTTTTAGGTTATTTATATGAGATGGGGTTTGAAAATGATGATGCAATGTATGAGTTAAATAACATAACCGATTACTACGATAATTTACCTGAAACCTTAACACTATATAGGATTGTTTTTGCTGATACTGAAGAAGAGGTTGACACTCAATATCCGGGTCCACAATATGTTATGAATTATAAAAACTTGTTAGATAGTCATTACGGATCTTTAAGAAATAGTTCTTATGGTAGTGAACCGTTTATTATTAAAGTAAAAGCACAAAAACAACTTATAGATTTTTATGAATCAATAAAGAATAACATTCTTTATCCAAATGAAGAAGAGATCACATTAAAGAATAAAGGTTTTGGTGCCGATATTATTGAAATAACACCGATTAATTTATAACCGGTGTTAATCAACAAATTCTAATTCATTTGTTTCAGGATCCCAATCAACAGTTATTGGTTTGTTTTGGAACTCATATCGTCCGTTTAAGACCGCAGCATTGATGTAGTGAGTATTTCCATCAAACACATATCCAAAACCCTCATGTATGTGTCCAAATACGTGAATTTTTGGTTTGATTTCCTCAACTCGTTTCATTAGTTCTTCACAACCAACATTTACACTATCGTAAGGTACGTAATCTAATTTACCAAATGGTGGTCCGTGAGTGATAAGAATGTCAACATCAACAGGTATCATATCCCACTTATCTTTTAACTTCTCACCACGAGGAAGATTGAATGCCCAATTATGAAACTCAGGTTGCCAAGGCGTACCCCAAATTTTAATCATTGTTTCATAATCTTCACCAACCATTAATAAATCATCTTCAAGATAATCAATAGTTTTATACCCTGTAAGAAGTCCACGAAGTTTTTGGTTTTCATCTTGGAATCCAAAGTCGTGGTTTCCTGCAATAAAAACTTTAGTGTCGTAGTTGTTGATGTTATCGTACCACTTCATAAAGTTTTCAATCTCAGTAATATAACCACGTCCTGTTAAGTCTCCTGCGTGGACAAGAATATCTCCACCAGTCAAGAACCCATTAACCTTGTCGTGTTTGGTGTGAGTGTCGCTAATAAATGTGATACGTTTTTTCATAGTACAAAGATAATATTATTTTCTTAATATGTTACGTAATGTTTTTGTTTTTTCATTATAAAATTTATAAATAAAGTTTACCATATCAAAACACTCCAATTTATTTTCCCACTTTAATTTAAAATTTTCAAATAATCTGGTGGATGTCATTAGTTGACCTTCGGTTTCTGATGATCTTAAAACTTTTAAGACGTAATTGAATTGATTTGTAGCTGTCATTTATCGTGTATTAAATTAATAATACAAATATACAAAAATAAATTTAATATTTATCAATTTGATTATTAATTTTTTCTAATAACTCTTCTGATATATTCTCAACCGATACGATTTCTTCTAAAAGTATTTTAATATCTTTTTTGGATCTCTCCTTCGCTTTTCTGGTAGTCTTTAACTCAACCTCATATAAGTAATAAGCAACTTCGTCAACGGTTTTTAATTTTTGAATATACTTTTCAATTCTTTGATCAAGTTTTCTACTACCATACACATCAAGTAGTTCAGGAAAAGATTTGTATAACTCATCCAATCTACCCTTTAGGTATTGTATTTCTCCGTATTTTAAAATATTTTCTTTTGTCATATTAACTTATAATTTTAATTTCACTTTCTGTTTCAATAACTACTCTTGCACCACAACTAAGAATCGGTTTTTTATCTCCACTACCACAATACTTTATCTTACTAGGTCCAAGTATTTCTACTTCATTACAGTACGTATTTGTTTTACCCTCCTTAATTGTAATAACAGGAAGATCTGTGTCCTTTGTTTTATTGGACCTAACGTGGTGTTGGTTAACGTGTATTCTTTTTATCCCCATCCTCTACCCGATTGTGACATCGCGTTTATTCTTTGTTGTTCTAACCAACCTAAAAATTTGAATAGTTTTTTCATCTTTTTAACGGTTCTTTTTTAAAAAAATATCCTGAAATATCCATATATCTCATCACTTCTTTATCACCTTCAATGGTTGTTGTTCCATTTCCAGCCTTTAACATTATTATTTTATAACCAAAACAATTTGACAACCATTTGATAAATTTTACGTGTATTCTTTTCATTTTATTTATTTTTTAATTGAATTATAACTTTATTCATATATCCCTCAAGAAGAAAAAGTTTTCTTCTAATACCAATATTATCCATATCTGCTAATAACCTCAAATAGTCGTTTAGTTCATCAAGTTGTGTTTGTGGCTCAACTTCCTTTTGGATTTCAATGTCAGGAAATGTGTTTTTAAGTGCGTTCTGTTGTCTGATTGGCATATCACCATCTGATAATTGTGGATCATCCCACGATGTGTCTCTTTCCATAGTGTTTTCTTTTATAAAGTTTTCTATCTCTTCTGTTGTTGCGGTAGCAATACCACCATTGTCTGTAAATCTTTTAATAAATTCATCTTTTAGGTGTTTTGGTATTGGTTTACTTTTTAATGTTAAACTAAGTCGATTTGGTGTTTGATCTAACTTTTTTTCCATATAATACGCCATATAACTATCAGGATCCATAGGTGTTCCTATTAAATATGGTGGTTGTTTTCTATCAACATTTTTAGTTTTAAAAACACCTCTTACCATAATACCTCTTTCACCTTTTACTTTATATTCTTCAGGATTGTCCAATACGTCATCTAATAACTTGCGAATATCATTTCTCAATGTTAATTCATCATTAGCTCCTGATACATCTTGAGCCATTTCAGGTGACCAAGTTAATACAATTTTTTTTCTTGGTTCAAATGTCATTGGATCATATAATGCTGGAGTGATTAATGCACCATTTTTAACCGGTGTATGTAATGAGTTTGGATCAAACATTTCAGGAGTAAAACTTAAATTATATAAGAAAACTTTCCCATCAAATTTTGTATTATCCCCAAGTTTCATTGTTTGTGCGGAATATGATTTCCCTTCAATTAATTGAACTGGGAATTCCATAAATTCAATTCCCTCACATTCAGAAAATTCATCACATTTTAATAGTTCTTCTTTTAGTGGTTCCAATTTTAATTTTCCTAATTGATCGTTTGGATAAGATACATTTTCACCAAATGTATTAGTTAGTAATTCTTTTAGTTTCATAATTTAATCCCCATTTTTCACTTATTTCAGTGAATTTATCGTTTATTGTTTCTTCTTTAATTCCATTTAAATATGAGAAGTCATTCTCAAATTGTAAACCGTGTTTTCGGTTTGCATCCATAATTTTTTGTTTAAGAACGGAAAGTTCGTTTGAAGTATAAAATTCTGTTCCGTGATCAATAATTTTCAGTTCCACAAGAATTTTTTTGTCAAAGGTTTTTATTTGGTGTATCATATTATTGGGCAATATAAATTTTAGTCGGTCTTTCATTTTCAACAATACTTCCGTTGTCTGAACTGTGCCATTCCATTACTCTACCGGTGTTTGGTTTCTCTTCACATTTAATCGCATAAAAGATCTGACATCCCGCAATTATAATTTCTTTACCATTTCCACCAACAACCGCATACCAGTTGGCACTATTTCTGTTGGTTTTAACTCCAAGGATTGCGTCCTCCACAATTTTAACATCACCCCAAACCGCTTGATAGGATAATCCATCTGGTGCTGTAAAGTATTTTTCTGTCGTTATTAGGTATTTTCCTTCCATTTTTTTATTAATTTAATTTTTGTAGTCAGGACAGGATTTGAACCTGTAATCGGGTTACTAACTGGTGTCCCGTCCCCAGAGCGTCTACCATTCCGCCACCTGACTATTCTATTTTTTTGATTTAAAGGTTAATTTTTATTAAAATTCCTGCAATAACCATCATACCAAATATTGCCAACCAAAGAGTTGAAAAAGATTTTATTCTTGTTTCTCTCTTGTAGTTTACTGCAAACATCATAATACTAAATCCTATTACATGAAGTATAACTTCTAATGCTGTTTTCATATTTTATTTATTTAAAGTTTTCTTTATAATACTGTTTAGGAGTTTTATTTCCCCCTAAAGATTCATCATTTACACCATCATTAAAAGCATCTTTTATCTGCTCCTCAAACATTTTGTTGGATTGCTCTAATAACAAATCAAGTTGATTTCTAAACTCAAGTACATCAATATTTCCTTGTTCTCTTTGTGTCATTAACTCAATTACTTTTAAGTTATACCATTCTACTGCCGTTTGTTTCATTTTATTTTATTTTTTAAGTTAATAATTACATATCAGGACCAAGGACATTCATTGAATTTTCAATCATATCCTGATCATCTGCTTCAGCTTTATCTGATTTAGAGGTTATTTCATCAATTAACATAGAAACCATTTCATCTATTTTACTAATTCCAAAATCATTTTTCATGGACTCACATGATTTAACATCTGTAGTACCTTTTACTTCTTTATTACCGTCTGTTATGGTAACTGTAATTTTTAAATTTTCCATTTTTTTGTTTTTTTTTATTTTTTAATTTCTTATACAAACTTAAACAATCTATTTTGATTTAAAAAGTATTTTTAGTTAAAATGGGGGTAAACCCCTATGAAGACCAGTGTAAATACTATTTTTTTGTTTTAGTTTTGACAAATAAAAATCCCACTCTTTTGAAGTGGGGTTATTTTTTATTCTGATTTAAATGTTTTGTTATAATAATATTCAAGACATTCACACCATGTCCCTTCAAAAAAAACATCTTTTGATTTTAAATCTACTACTTGGTATCTATCAATTCCTGCATTTATTATTTCCAT
>Ga0208974_1000667_pt1 | contig 14006 bp, 16 predicted proteins | sample GreLakmeER15MSRF_FD_187699 | JGI IMG/M metagenome (GOLD analysis project Ga0208974, IMG submission 187699) | Freshwater lentic microbial communities from great Laurentian Lakes, MI, USA - Great Lakes metaG ER15MSRF (SPAdes) | ecosystem: Environmental > Aquatic > Freshwater > Lake | place: Great...
TATGTATTACAGAACTTTACTAATGATTCAGGTGAGTCAGTTAGCTATGCTCTAGTATCAGATAGTCAAGTGCATATAGGAACTGATAAGGGCATCATATTATTTGACCTGTCATGCACTATTAACAAAGAGACATTTACAGATATTAATTTATTTACTGCAGCACTTTACTAACACCTAGATAAAAATGAAAGGTAACTACTTAGCAAGTCTATATTTTATTTCGGGTTATATAACTTCAATGTTTATGATGTTTCAAGGTCAAGAACACTACATTGTTTTTGGTGGTATAACATTATTTTTTTATTTAACATTCAGTATTACTGAAGCTTTTGAAGAACTAGACTTATGAAAACACAACTATCTTTATTAATACTATCTATACAATCAGAACTATTGACACTTATCTCTATATGCTTTGCATTCTTTTTACCAATAAGTGGTATTCTTATAATGATAGGAGTACTAATTATCATTGATACTTTTACAGGTATTTGGAAAGCTAATAAATTAAAGGATAAAATAACTAGCAGAAAGCTGTCAGCTATCATTAGCAAGTTAGCACTCTATGAAGTTACTGTGATTATGTTCTTTTTAATAGACAAATTCATACTAAATGATATTATTTTGACATTCTTTAGTGTACCATTTATGCTCACTAAAGTAGTGGCATTAGTACTAGCTTCTATAGAGGTGATGTCAATCAATGAAAACTACAAAGTAGTAAAAGGAATAGACCTATGGCAATCAATGAAGTTGTTATTTGCAAGAGCGAAGGACATCAAAGACGACATAAATAAAATTAAATGACAACACAACAGGCAACAAAAAAATATGGTACAGCTAATGTAACAGGTGCAGGTTACTTAGTAAAGATTAAGCTACCATATCCAATGCGTATAGCTTGGGACTTAGACAGCTCAGTCAATACTATGATGTGCCACAAGTTAGTAGCTGATAATTTCACAGCGGTATTCAATGAACTACTATCTGTATATGGATATGATAAGATTAAGGAGTTAGGGATTGATTTATTCGGTGGATGTTTCAACTACAGGAAGATGAGGGGAGGTACAGCACTATCCATGCACTCATGGGGGATAGCAATAGACTTAGATCCTGCTAGAAATCTACTCAAAGAATCATCGAAAACTGCAAGATTTGCAAGACCTGAATACAAGGCAATGATAGATATTTTCTACAAGCATGGGTTTATATCTTTAGGTCGTGAAAAGAATTATGATTATATGCACTTTGAAATAAAAGAGTAATGGCTAAGATAAAATTAGAGACAACAAAAAAGGTTAAACCTAAAGTTAAGCGTACAAACGTACACGCAAAAAGTAAAACTTCTAAATTGAAGTCAAGTAAAAATTACAAGAAAATTTATTCAAGACAAGGGAAATGAGAAATTTTTTAGCAGGCACAAAGACAGGAAAGTCAAAGACAGCAAAGTATTACCAAGAACATCCTGAAGCAAGAAAAAAGAAGGTGAAGTATGACATGAAGTATCATGACACTGAAGAGCGTAGAAAATACCGAAGAGACTTAGAGCGTACTAATAGAAAAAATGGTACAAGTGGTAACCACGATGGTATCGACAATGCGCATGTTTCTAAAAACAAAACAGTACCTCAATCACAATCTAAAAACAGAAGTGATAAATCAAATAATTTCTTTAAAAAATAAAACATGTTTAGAGTATTTGCATTATTATTTGTGTTGTATGGTTGCTCTGCACAATACCATTTAAACAAAGCAATTAAGAAAGGATATACCTGTGAGCAGACAGGAGATACTATAAGAATAACAACATTAGATAGCATACCTGTTATTATTAATGACACTATAGTATGGGAGAAGTTTATTACAACTAAAGATACTATTATTAAATACAATACTGTTTATGTTCCTAAGACTAGACAGGAGAAGAGAATAGAGTACAAGTTAAAGATTAAAACTATATACAAAGATAGGATAGTTGAGAAGGCTCAAGCTAAAGCAGAAGGTAAAAAAAATCAACCAAAAAAGAATTTCTTTTGGCTTGGAGTTTTAGTAGGGGTGTTGCTTTCAATTATTATTTCCTTGCTTTGGAAAATATTTGTTAAAAAAGCATTACATTTGTAACTAACTTAAATTAAACAAAATGAAAAAAGTAGAAAACAATGATATCCAAGATATTATATTTGCAACAGAAGAAGAATTAAAAAACATTAAAGAAATGAATACTGATTTTTCTAAAGCTAAAATGAATCTTGGTGATTTAGAATTACAGAAGCAAAGCTTAATAAAATATATAGATAGTATTAAGGATACTTTTTCAAAACACGAAAAGATACTAATGGAAAAATACGGCGAAGATGCTGTAATAAACATTGAGACAGGAGAAATAACAAAAAAACAATAGGGAAAAATGGCAAAAATAAGTACATATGTTATTAATACAGTACCTACCGTAAATGATATGCTTATTGGTACTGATGTAAATTCAGCTGATGAAACTAAAAATTTTTTAGTTAGTGATGTACTAGCATTAATTCCAATTGGTACAGGTCCTACAGGTCCTGCCGGTCCACAAGGCATTCAAGGAGTCACAGGAGCTCAAGGCATTCAAGGGGTGCCGGGATTAGACGGCCCACAAGGTATTCAAGGTATTCAAGGTATTCAAGGAGTCACAGGCTCACAAGGCATTCAAGGAGTTCAAGGCCTTCAAGGCCCAATAGGAATTACAGGCCCAATAGGTGTAACAGGCCTAACAGGAGCACAAGGCCCCACAGGTGCAACAGGTGCAGGAAGTACAGTAGTAGGAGCGACAGGCCCTGCAGGTCCAATTGGAGTAACAGGCCCTCAAGGTATTCAAGGTATTACAGGAGCAGTTAGCCCCGCAGGATTAATTTGGCAGGGTGCTTGGAGTGCCTTAACGACATATGCCGTAGATGATGCTGTTGGATTTGGTGGAGCTAGTTATTTTTGCATAAACACTGTTGGACCAACAGTTACAGACCCTGCTTCAGACCCTTCAAATTGGTCTTTACTAGCAAATCAAGGTCCTACGGGTCCTCAAGGTCCAATAGGATTAACAGGTGCTGCAAGTACAATAGCAGGTGCTCAAGGCATTCAAGGATTTACAGGAGGCGCAGGTGCACAAGGTATTCAAGGAGTTCCGGGATTAACAGGTGCACAAGGTCTTACGGGTGCAACAGGATTAACAGGTGCAACAGGCGCTCAAGGAACTCCCGGTATTCAAGGAGCGCCCGGCCCACAAGGAGCTCAAGGATTAACCGGATTAACAGGAGCAACAGGGGCTCAAGGAGTTCCGGGATTAGCAGGTGCACAAGGTCCTCAAGGAGTTATAGGTTTTCAAGGAGTGCCCGGTGCAACAGGTGCAACAGGTCCTTCCGGTAGTAATACCCAAAATCGTATAGGTGAATATTTATTAGGAGGTTGGATAGCAGCGCAATGGGTAGAAGGACCTAGTAATACTAAAAAAGTGCTTATTGTAAGTAATCCACAGGTAGCTGTTCCTCTACCTTGGACGACACCATCTTTTGATACAACATCAGTTGCTGCACTAAATCCTTTTGACGGTGTTCCAAATACGGCAGCCATAGTTCTTCAAGCAGGCTTGCCTCCTCCTTATTATGCAGCACAGTCTGTTAATGATCAAATTTCGGGTGGGTATACCGATTGGTATTTACCTTCAATAGGAGAACTTACTATGGTTTTTAATGCATCAGTACCAATTTCTAGGTCAATGGCGGCAAGTGGTTTTGCTCCTCCTTATTTTGATATATCCTCATCTTTTTATTGGAGTTCCACGGAAGCTAATACTACTAGGGCGTATGCGATGAATTTTACTTCCGGTGCTATTTCTTCAACTCTTAAGAATACAGCAACACTATTTTGTTTAGGTGTTAGAATAGCTAATATTTAATTATGCCAAAAATAAGTACATATATTGTTAACGCAGTACCTACCATAAGTGACATGCTTATTGGTACTGATGTAGACTCGTATATGACAAATGAAACTAAAAATTTCTTGATTAGTGATTTAATAGCATTAAACACAGTAAATCCTGTAGGTCCTCCCGGAGCGACAGGCCCTCAAGGTCCTCAAGGACCAATAGGTGTTACAGGTTTGCAAGGTATTCAAGGTCCTACAAATTTAACTGTTGGTATACAAGGTGTTCAAGGTGACCCCGGTGCTACAGGACTAACAGGAATTCAAGGATTAATAGGTATTGATGGTCCAATAGGTGTAACAGGTTTACAAGGACCGGTAGGTGCAACAGGTGCGACAAGTACAGTAGCAGGTCCAACAGGTCCAATGGGGCCCGATGGTCCAACAGGCCTTCAAGGTCCACAAGGAATTGTAGGCTTACAGGGAATACAAGGAATTACAGGAGTTAATGGTCCTCAAGGATTAAATTGGCAAGGTACTTGGAGTGCTGCAGGTGTATATGTTGTAGATGATGCTGTTGAATATTTAGGTTCTAGTTATTTTTGTTATAATAATGTTGGACCTATAGGCACAAACCCTGTTTTAGATACTGCACATTGGGCTATATTAACAATGATAGGCACAGGTGGACCAACAGGCCCAATTGGACCAACAGGAGCTGCAAGTACAGTAGCAGGTCCAACGGGTATTCAAGGATTACCCGGTGCAACAGGAGCAACAGGACCTCAAGGTATTCAAGGTTTAACAGGAGCAACCGGAATAGCAGGAGCTAACGGACCGCAAGGAGCAACAGGTTTGACAGGATTACCCGGAACAACAGGAAGCATAGGTGCAACAGGAGCTCAAGGACCAATCGGATTAACAGGATTAACAGGAGCTCAAGGGCCACAAGGATTGCCCGGTGCAACCGGACCTCAAGGTCCTCAAGGTCCTCAAGGAGTGCCGGGTGCAACAGGAGCAACCGGCCCCACAGGGTTTTATAGTAGTTTTAATATAGGTAGGTTCTATCAAGGGGGGTGGGTAGCGGCAGAATGGTTTGAAGGGCCTAGTAATACTAGAAAAGCACTTATTGTAGGAGAACCTTTACCGAATAGTCAGTGGACTCTTCCTGCCTATCAGACTACATTTGTTCCACCTCCCGGCGCAGGAAATAGAATTTTTGGCGCGGCAAACACAGCGGCTATAACTACTCAAGCAGGAGTCGGTTCATATGCAGCAGCAGACTGTGAGAATTTAGTCGTAGATGGGTTTACCGATTGGTATTTACCTTCAATAGGAGAACTTACTATGGTTATTAGGTCATTACCAATGATTAATAAATCAAGAATAGCAAGTAGTCTTTCTCCAATAACAATGATAGGATTAACACCATTTAGCTATTGGAGTTCTACAGAAGCCTCTGCTTCTAATGCTTATATTGTTAGTTTTGTTGGCATTTATACTTCAACTGTCTCATCATCAAAAAATGGATCTAACCCTATCCTTCCGGTTAGAATAACTAGTATTCCTTAATTATGGAAATAAGAAAAATTTCAGTAGGTCCTGATTATAAAGGAGGCGCAATGCATTACATTGTAGGTCAAAAAGTTTTAAATGAAACGTATGAAATACATTTAATTAAACTTGAAGACCTTACCCAATCTATAAAAATATTTATTATAAATGAATCAAATGAAATTCTTTTGTGGAAAGAATTTACACAAACTATTCCAATCTCTATTGAATACAATATATTTTATTAATGAAATCCCCATTTTATTTTATTGTTGAATCTTTAATAAATAAGAGGTACAACAATACAAAAACCATTAGTGGACTAGAAGTTATTACAAGTACATCTGAAGAAGACCATATATCTTCAAATAGATTCGCTAAGGTAATAGAAGTTCCATTAGGTTACAAAGGCCCGATATCTTCAGGCGACACATTGCTTGTTCATCATAATGTATTTAAGTACTATTATGACATGAAGGGAAATCAAAAAAGCGGCAAGAGTTTTTTTAAAGACGACAAGTTCTTTATTGAACCCGACCAATTCTATATGTATAAAAAAGATGACACATGGTATTCTTACGACAAGTATTGTTTTGTTAAGCCAATAGATGCTATTGACTCTTATATAAAGAAACCATTTAGTGATGAGCCTTTAATGGGTGAGATGTTATATCCAAATGATTATTTAATTAGTAAAGGAATAAACAAGGGAGATATAGTATGCTTTTCTCCCGACAGCGAATATGAGTTTACTGTTGACGATGTAAAAATGTACAGGATAATAGACAATCAAATAACAATCAAATTAAATTAATGGACACAAAAGAAATAAAACTAAAAATTATTGCAGCAGGTCACAAGGCAGTTGAGCAGTTAATAAAAGTAGCAGAAGAAAATATTATTAAAAAAGATTCTGATGACGAGTTGGCTGCAGATAGACTAAAGAATGCTGCTATGACAAAAAAGTTAGCGATATTTGATGCCTTTGAGATACTAAATAGAATAGAACTAGAAAGAGAAGGTCTTGAGTCTTTAGAAAAGGGAGTAAGTAAAACAGATACTAAACAAGGGTTTGCAGAAAGACGCTCAAAATAACATATACAGCATACAAAAAGATTTTGTATCACCATCTATACTGTCCAATAAAAATAGGGCAAGGTCTTGGATATATGGCTATGATGACAAGTACGACATAGTTGTTATATCTAAAAATGGACAGGTAGGTCAAATAGTAAATATATCAGGGTTAAATATAGGACTACCTCCTGTTCCTGATAAAGTATATAAAAGAAGCGATAAAAAATCTGAGCAGTATTGGCAGAGAGAAGACTTACCAAGGGAGCTATCAAAGATACAATCAATTTTTCATTGGAATGAAATGCCATCACAATTTAAAGATAGATTGGTAGACTACATTGAGAATGAATTTGACTATAGAGAGCGTGGCTTTTGGTTTATGAACAATGGAGAGCCAACGTATATTACAGGCTCTCATTATATGTACTTACAATGGGCAAGTATTGACGTTGGATACCCTGACTTTCGAGAAGCGAATAGAATATATTGGATTTATTGGGAAGCGTGTCGTGCTGACAATAGGTCGTTTGGAATGATATACCTAAAGATAAGACGTTCAGGATTTTCTTTTATGGCATCTTCTGAATGTATTAATGTCGGAACTCTTGCAAGAGATTCAAGGGTTGGAATACTATCTAAAACAGGAGCGGATGCTAAGAAGATGTTTACAGATAAAGTTGTTCCAATTAATAGTAGGCTTCCATTTTTCTTTAAGCCAATTATGGATGGTATGGACAAACCTAAAACTGAGTTGTCTTTCCGTATACCTGCATCAAAGATTACAAAAAAGAATATGTATAATTCTGAGCAAGATAGCATTGAGGGATTAGACACATCAATAGATTGGAAGAACACAGAAGACAACTCTTATGACGGAGAAAAGTTATTGTTCTTGGCTCATGACGAAAGTGGAAAATGGCTAAGACCAAATAACATTAAAGAAAATTGGCGAGTAACTAAAACTTGTCTTAGATTGGGTTCTAAGATTATTGGTAAGTGTATGATGGGGTCTACCTCAAATGCCTTATCAAAAGGTGGTAGTAACTTTAAAGACATCTATGAAGATTCTTCGGTGCTACATAGAAATGCAAACGGGCAAACTAAAAGTGGACTATACTCATTGTTCATTCCTATGGAATGGAACATGGAGGGGTTCATTGACTTATATGGTATGCCTGTATTTAATGCTCCTGAAGAACCAATACTAGGAGTAGACAAGATATTAATAAAGAATGGTGCTATTGATTATTGGGAAGCAGAAGTTGATTCGTTAAAGAGTGATGCTGACGCATTAAATGAATTTTACCGTCAGTTTCCAAGAACAGAATCACATGCTTTCAGAGATGAAAGTAAACAATCGATATTTAATCTAACAAAGATATATCAGCAAATTGATTACAATGATTCAACAATAAGGGAACACCACACCACTCGTGGTAGTTTTCATTGGAGAGATGGCATACAAGACACAAAGGTTATATGGACACCTGATTCAAGGGGTAGATTTTCTGTGAGTTGGATTCCAAATAAATCAATACAGAACAATGTATATAATAGAAATGGTACTTCTCATCCCGGCAATGAACATATAGGGTCATTTGGATGTGACTCATATGACATATCTGCTGTAGTAGGTGGTAGGGGTTCAAACGGTTCTTTACATGGCATGACAAAATTCCATATGGATGAAGCTCCTGTAAATGAATTTTTTTTAGAGTATATTGCAAGACCGCAAACTGCGGAAATATTTTTTGAAGAAGTACTAATGGCTTGTATTTTTTACGGTATGCCTATACTAATAGAAAACAATAAGCCAAGGCTACTATATCATTTTAAAAATAGAGGATATAGAGGATTTTGTTTGAACAGACCTGACAAGTTATATAATAAGCTGTCTAAGACAGAACGCGAACTTGGTGGTATACCAAACTCATCTGAAGATGTAAAGCAATCACACGCGTCTGCTATTGAATCCTATATAGAGAAGTTTATAGGAATGGACTTAGCAGGTAACTACAGGGATTCAGATGAAATAGGAACAATGCCATTTACAAGAACATTAGAGGATTGGGCTAAATTTGATATAAACGATAGGACTAAATTTGACGCTTCAATTAGCTCAGGATTAGCTATAATGGCTAATCAAAAACATATATACATACCGGAGAAAAAAGAGTCAAAAATTAGCATTAACTTTGCAAGATATAGTAATGATGGAAACACAAGTCAATTAATTGAATGAAAGATACGATAATAGACATAACATCTGCTTCATTTCCAAGTCAGTTAGCAACAGACAGCGAAAAAGCAACAGAAAAATTTGGACTTCAAGTCGGACAAGCTATTCAATATGAATGGTTTAGAAAGGATGGAGGGTCTTGTAGATTTTATAGTCAATGGAGAGATTTCCATAGACTCAGACTGTATGCTCGTGGAGAACAGTCTATTGCAAAATACAAAAATGAATTAGCGATTGATGGCGACTTATCTTACCTAAATTTAGATTGGACACCTGTTCCTATTCTTCCAAAGTTTGTAGACATTGTAGTTAATGGTATGTCAGATAGACTATTTAAAGTTAAGGCATATTCTCAAGACGCAATGTCGCAACAAAAAAGAAGCAGATTTCAAGACATGGTTGAAGGACAAATGGTAGCAAAAGCTCCACTTGAAGTTATTCAACAAAAAACAGGCGTCAATCCATTCATTATGCCTCCTGAAGATTTACCTAAATCAGACGAGGAGTTAATGCTTTATATGCAGTTAAATTACAAACCTGCTATTGAGATTGCTGAAGAAGAAGCTATTAATACAATCTTTGATGAAAACCATTACCAAGACACTAGAAAAAGAATAGACTATGACTTAACGGTAATAGGCATTGGTATAGCAAAACACGAATTTCTTTTAGGTTCAGGTGTAAACGTTTCATATGTAGACCCTGCTAATGTTGTTTATAGTTATACTGAGTCACCGACTTTTGATGATTGTTTTTATTGGGGTGAAATTAAAACACTTCCAATTACAGAATTATTAAAAATTAAACCTACTTTAAAAAAAGAAGAGTTAGAGAGAATATCTAAAAGCAGTCAAGGTTGGTATGACTATTATAATGTATCTCAATTTTACGAGAATAGTTTATTTTCTCAAGATACTTGTACGTTACTTTATTTTAATTATAAAACAACAAAGAAAGTAGTATATAAAAAGAAATTGCTTGAAGGCGGTGGTTCAAGGGTTATTGAAAAAGATGACACCTTTAATCCTCCTACTGAAATGATGGAGGAAAACAATTTTGTTAAAATTGAAAAGACCATTGATGTTTGGTATGATGGTGTAATGGTAATGGGAACAAACATTATCCTTAAGTGGGAAATGGCCCAAAATATGGTCCGCCCTAAATCATCATCTCAACATGCACTACCAAATTACGTTGCTAATGCCCCTCGTATGTATAAGGGTAACATAGAGTCTTTAGTTAGACGAATGATACCATTTACTGATTTAATACAAATAACACACTTAAAGCTACAACAAGTAATTGCAAGAGTTGTCCCTGATGGTGTCTTTATTGACGCTGACGGATTAAATGAAGTAGACTTGGGTACAGGTGCTGCATACAACCCTGAAGATGCATTAAGACTGTACTTTCAAACGGGTAGTGTTATTGGAAGAAGTTATACTCAAGAGGGTGACTTCAACAATGCAAAAGTTCCTATTACTCAATTAACTTCAAATTCAGGATTGAGCAAAACTCAAATGTTAATATCTAATTACAACCATTATATGGATATGATTAGGTCTGTAACGGGACTGAATGAAGCAAGAGATGGCAGTACGCCTGACCCTAATTCATTAGTAGGAGTTCAAAAATTAGCAGCATTAAATTCAAATACAGCAACAAGACATATACTTGAAGGTGGTCTATATATCTATAGAACATTAGCAGAAGCATTAACTTATAGAGTAGGAGATATATTAGAGTATGCTGACTTCAAAGATGATTTTGCAAATAAAATTGGAAAATATAATGTATCAATATTAAATGATATTTCTGATTTATATATTTATGACTTTGGAATTTTTATTGAAGTATCTCCTGATGAAGAACAAAAAGCACAGCTTGAAGCAAACATACAAATGGCTTTGTCTAAGGGTGATATAAATCTTGAAGATGCTATTGATATTAGAGAGTTGAGAAATCTCAAGCTTGCAAATCAATTGTTGAAGATGAAGAGAAGTCAGAAGCAAGATAGGGAAGACCAAAATAAAATGCAGATGCAAGCAATGCAAGCGCAACAACAATTAAAGTCTCAAGAAATGGCAATGCAAACTGCTATTCAAAAAATACAAATGGAATCTGATGCTAAGTTAAAATTAAAGCAAGCAGAGGTTCAATTTACTATTCAGCAATTAACAGCAGAAGCTCAACTCAAAAAAGATTTGATGGCAGTAGAGTTTGACTATAATATGCAATTAGGTGGCTTACAGCAAAATAACTTGAAGACTAGAGAGAATGAAAGAGAAGATGCTAAAGCAAAAAGAATAAGCCAACAAAATACTGAACAATCAAAGTTGATAAATCAAAGAAAGAATAATTTATCCCCTATAGACTTCCAAAACAGTGAAGATGATTTAGATGGATTTAATGTTCCTCAAAGCAAACCTATGGTTTTTGAGTCAAATGAAGATAGTTTAGATGGATTTGATATGGGGGAATTTTCACCTCGCTAAATATTAATTTTTTTTATATAACTTTGTAAAAAATAAAATCAAATAAAATGGAAATGAAAGTTAGATTGCTAGACGGAGCAGAAGAAAAAGGAGTTGCTCAAATAGAAGAAGAATTACTTGCAAGACACGAAGAGTCATTATCAACAGATAATAATTTTGAACCGCAAGAGCAAGAGCAAGAACAGGAACAAGAATTTGAACCTGAAGATGAATTAAGCGAAGAAAGAGTTCTTTCATATATTGGGAAAAGATATAATAAAGAAATTAGTTCATTTGATGAATTAATGGCTGAAAGAAATACAAATGAAGAAATTCCTTCCGATGTTGCTGCTTATATGAAATATAAGAAGGACACAGGAAGAGGGTTTGAAGATTACATAAAGTTAAATAAGGATTTTGACAATATGGATTCTGATGACCTATTAAAGCAATATCTACATTCTACAAATTCAGATTTGGATTCAGATGATATAGATGCATTAATGGAAGATTATTATTTCGATGAAGATTTAGATGATGATTCTTTTATTAAGAAAACAAAGATTGCAAAGAAAAAGGCTATTGGAGAAGCTAAGAAGTACTTCAATCAACAGAAAGAACAATACTCTGCACCCCTTGAGTCAAGAGGTTTAGATGTTCCGGATGAAGAGAAGGAAGTGTTCGAGGCATACAAGCAATACACAAAAGAAGCAGCGACTATTGATGAATCAAACAAGCGCAAGCGAGAATGGTTCGACCAAAAGACAAATGAAGTTTTGAACGATGATTTCAAAGGTTTTGATTTCAACATAAACGACAAGAAATTTTCATTTTCTCCCGGTAATCTAAGCGAGATTAAAAAAAATCATTCATCACCACAAAACTTTATTAATAAGTTTTTAGATGAAAATGGTTTAATGAAAGACGCAGAGGGATATCACAAATCGTTAGCTATGGCAATGAACCCTGAAAAGTTTGCTAAGTTCTTTTATGAACAAGGACAAGCTGATGCAACGGATGATGTTACGCGTAAGATAAAAAACATAAACATGTCTGAGCGTAAAGTATCTGAAGCAGGTTCAAGAACCGAAGGCGTACAGGTCAAATCTCTAAGCCCTGACTCCGGAAACGGACTAAAAATTAGAAGTATAAAAAGAATTTAAAAACTAAAACAAAAAAAAATGTCAATATTATCAACACCAACTTTTGGTCTTACTCCTAGTTCGGAGCAAGTTCCATTATCAACAAACTACATTACTAACTTCAACTTTTTAACTCAGTATCTTCCTGATACTTATGAGAAAGAATTTGAGCGTTATGGTAATCGTACAGTATCTTCATTCTTGCGTATGGTAGGAGCAGAGATGCCGTCAAACTCAGACATGATTAAATGGGCAGAGCAAGGTCGTTTACACACTAAGTATACAAACTGTGTTGTAACTGCTGCAGCTGCTGCTACTCAATCTGTCTTCACTATTACAACTCCTACAACAGGTGCAGGTGTAATTCAAGCGGGTAACCAAATTGCAATTCGTTTAGGGCAAACAGTTATGATTTATGATAACGCTACAGGTGCATCAAACAAAGGAATTGTTATTGTTGCTCCTGCAGGTACTAACCCTACATTTACTATTACAGTTGCTTATTACGAGCAAGGTGGTCAAGCATTTGCTGCTGCTTCAACTTGTTCTATTTGGGTATATGGTTCAGAATTTAAAAAAGGAACTGCAGGAATGACAGGTTCTTTAGAGGCTGAAGATACTATTTTCTCAAATTCACCAATTATCATCAAAGATAAGTATGCAGTAAATGGTTCAGACATGGCTCAAATTGGTTGGGTTGAAGTAACTACTGAGAATGGTGCTTCAGGATACCTTTGGTACTTGAAATCAGAGCATGAAACTCGTTTACGTTTTGAGGACTATCTTGAAACAGCAATGGTAGAAGCAGTTCCTGCGGGTGCAGCTTCAGGTGTTGCACTACAAACAACATATACTTCAGCCGGTAATAAAGGTTCAGAAGGTGTTTTCTATGTAGTAAATGACCGTGGAAATGTATGGGGTGGTGGTAATCCTACAACTCTTTCTGATTGGGACACTGTTATATCTCGTTTAGATAAGCAAGGTGCTATTGAAGAAAACGTACTATTTGTTAATCGTGATTTTGGATTTGACGTTGACGATATGTTAGCAGCACAAAACTCTTATGGAGCAGGTGGTACTTCTTATGGTCTATTTGACAATGACAAAGACATGGCTTTAAACTTAGGCTTTACAGGATTCCGAAGAGGTTATGATTTCTACAAGACTGATTGGAAATACTTAAATGACCCAACAATGCGTGGTTCTATGCCTACAGGTGCTACTGCATCAGGGAACATTACAGGACTTTTAGTTCCTGCAGGTTCAACTAATGTATATGACCAAGTTATGGGTAAAAATGCAAAGCGACCTTTCTTACATGTTAGATATCGTGCTTCTGAAGCAGAAGATAGAAAATATAAGACTTGGATTACAGGTTCAGCCGGAGGTGCTCAAACTAGTGACTTAGATGCAATGGAAGTTAACTTCTTATCTGAGCGTGCTGTTTGTACTTTAGGTGCGAATAACTTTGTATTATTCCGTTACGGAGCATAATAACAAATGATTAAATAAAGAGAGGGACATCAGTGTCCCTCTCTATTTTTTTAGTAACAACTTAAATTAAATAAAATGAAAACAAACACAACATCAGTAGATAAGACCTACAAATTAAAAAGC
>Ga0208974_1000670_pt1 | contig 13957 bp, 26 predicted proteins | sample GreLakmeER15MSRF_FD_187699 | JGI IMG/M metagenome (GOLD analysis project Ga0208974, IMG submission 187699) | Freshwater lentic microbial communities from great Laurentian Lakes, MI, USA - Great Lakes metaG ER15MSRF (SPAdes) | ecosystem: Environmental > Aquatic > Freshwater > Lake | place: Great...
GGATCGGCAGATGGAGTAATTAAGGATAAACGGTACGATATTAAATCTACTACTTACAAAACAGGAAAATTACTTTGTACTACAAAAGATAATCCAGATGTAGATGTTTATATTCTAGCGATAGTTTCGGGTAATGAGGTTAATATTGTAGGTTGGGAGTATAAAGATAACCTAAGAAAAGAAGAAAATCTAATTGATCTTGGTCATGGAAAAGGTTATGCATTGACTCAAGATAAATTACAAAAGTTTAAGTCCTAAATAATGGAACAAGAAATTTGGAAAGATATTGAAGGCTACGAGGGATTATATAAGATTTCTTCGTTTGGGAATGTGTTTTCTGTTAAGAGGAATAGACTTTTATCAGAACAAATTGATAAATATGGATACAAATATGTTATTTTAAGTAAAAATAGTAAACCAAAATATTTTATTATTTCTAGAGTTGTAGCTACCCATTTTATTTCAAACCCCGAAAATAAACCACAGGTAGATCATATTGATCGTGATCCATTAAATAATCATGTTTCTAATTTGAGATGGGTAACTAAAAATGAAAACAGTAGAAACATATCAAGCCACAAATATAGTACTAGTAAATATAAAGGCGTTCACTTTGATAAACGACATAGAAAATGGCGTGTGCAATTAAGAATTAATAACAAAAATAAACATTTAGGTTATTTCCATTGTGAAATAGAAGCTGCATTAGTTTATAATAAAAAAGCAAAAGAAATTTGTGGTGAGTTTGCTCTTCTCAATGACATAGAATAAGATTTACTTCGCGGCAAGTAAATATTGATGCTTCAATACCCAAGGGATAACTAATCCTTCGACACACCTAACATAAGCTTCCTCATCATTGTTTTCCATAAAGGCAATACCAGATAATCTAAACATCATATGAGTAACTTCATGAACAAGTGTTTGATAAAAGAATTCTGGGGTTTTGGTTGTTGCTTCTTTCCTAATTTTAATTGTTAATAAATCGGCATCGCATTCACCCCAATCCTCAAGACCCTCTTCATAGATGACCTCAACCTGTCTCCCAAGAATATCTAAAGATTTCGGTAGTTGCATATATCTTATATTACACCCCAAAATGATAATTACAAATGAATTTGTGAATAAATGATTCGTTTGGATATATTAAATATGAATTATGATATATAAAATAAAGGGGACACAGCTTTCATGGATACATATTATCAACTATTAATTTTTGATAGGAAAAGTACCCCAAAAATACCCTAAAATACACCCAAATACATTGATGTTTTTAAGACGATTTCAGAGCATCTTTTTATAGATTTTTACCCCACAAAATAGACCAACCCAAATCCCCTACAACCTAGATAAACACTAGGAAAATAGACCAACCCCCATACCCCCCATACATATACAAACATACAGTATAATACATAAGGAATATAACAAGAAAACAACAAAGAAAACTATAGTAAAAAAAGAAGTAATGGAAAATGAGATATGGATTACCCTATTTAAAAATATTTTTAATTCATAAATGCAAAATTTTTCAAAAAACCCTTGTTTTATAAGGTATTTGTGTTATACTCCTACTATGAGATTTGCTATGTTTACTGTTGGAGTGTGGATATTGGCGCTGATTGCGTCACCAATCGTGGCGACATTTCTCGCTTTGGTTACATTTTTTACCTCCTTTTTGGGGTTCTTCAGAGGCATCGCGGTAGGCTTAAATAGAATCAAATCAAAAGAAACTCAACCAAAGAGAAAACCCTATGTTGACATATGGGAAAAACACATAGAAAGGATGGAAAAACAAAAACAAAAATAGCCCAATATAAAAGAGGGCTTGCGAAATAATGCTTTTTATTATCTTTGCTTTTAGTTTAGTTCTAAGTTGCGGGACATTAGCGCGATCTCTATGATCCATTTACTCAGGGTTTCCACCTGTTCTGCAATCCTAACTGTGAACTACTAATGGCTAAATAACAAATAAACACTAGTATGTAATTGGTTTTTATTATTCTGAAAACCTAATCAGTAACAATACATATTACACTAACTGCGAATGATTTTCCACTAAATAAACAAAAATTGTGAATGACTTAACTGCAAATAAATAAATCCCAAATAATGAGAGATCTTTATTCAAATAAACAACGTATGATTTTGGTGCTTTTATATCTAGTAGCATTCTTTTTATTCTGTGTTTCCGTGGACTGTATATCAGCACCAGAGGAGGTTCCGCTGTCCCAAAAAATCATTTGCTTTTATTCGGTATGGTTAATCGGGAGATTGAGTAATTTTAAATTATTTTAAATACTTTTCGCGGATTCTCATTTAATCTCACGATTTTATTTCTTTTTTCAGCTCCGATTTTTTTTGATAAAAAAGTGTTGACTCGTGTTCTGATTGCTGTATAATGCCCCCATGCAAAAGCAAACAAAACAAAGAGGCAGACCCAAAGGTAGTAATTCATTTGCCAAGCTCAAGCTTGCAGATCTGATTTCTATCGTTGGCGCTGATGGTATCGTGCCTGTATCTAAAGTATGGTTGCGCGAAAAAAATGTTGACATCGTGGAGAGTTCCGCTAAGATTCAACTCGCCGCCGCAGAAGAACCTGTAGCACCAGAGGAAAAGATTGAATTCGCAATCACCTCGTTTGAAGACTAATCCCTAACACACAAAACAAAATGTTTGACTCCCTCATCGGTCAAGACCACATTAAAAAACAACTCCAGTTCTATGCCGAGTCCCACAAGGCAACTGGAACCAGTCCCTTCCTTATGTTCAATGGAGCAAAGGGTTTGGGAAAGACAGAATTCGCAAAGCAGTATGCCAAGCAACTGAAGAAACCATTGCTTGAGATTAACTGTTCTACAATTAAGAACAATGCCCAATTCTTTGAGCAGATCTTCATGCCTGTTATCATGGATAACGAATTGACGATTTTGTTTGATGAGGCTCACGCATTGCCCAAGGATCTTGTTATGGCATTCCTTACGGTATTCAATGTGGAGAGCGCAAAATCCAAACGCTTCGAATGGCGCGAGAATACATTTGAATTCAACTTCGAAAAGCAAACTTATATCTTTGCGACTACTGAGTTGGATAAACTATTCCCTCCGTTTAAGGATCGTCTTACCATCATCGACTTCAAACCATACGAAGCAAATGAGTTGGGTAAGATCCTCAAGGGTCGTTTGGATTGGGTCAACTTCCAAGACAATATCGTAGATGACATTTCCAGAACTCTTCGTGGCAATGCTCGTAGTGCAGTTAAACGCGCAAAAGAAATTGAGATGTACTGTGAGAGCAGGAACACCAAGAACTTCGGTGCAAAACAATGGAATGAATTGTGCGATCTAGTTGGTATCAAGGCTTATGGTCTTACCAATACCGAGATCGAGATCCTACACACTCTCAAGACTCGTGGTGATTGCACCTTGGGAATGTTGAGTGCGGCAACTGGTTTGTCAAGGACTGCTATTCAGCGAGACGCAGAAACTTATTTGCTTCGTAAAGCCCTCATCAAAATTGAGGGTACAAGAAAGATTACGCCAGAGGGGACGAAAGTGCTGGCGTGTGTGTGATGGGGAAACGGGGAGGGGGAATTTTTTCCTCCTCCCCAACTTTTCCTGTTGACAATATCGGTTCACACTCATACTCTTTCCCCACATGATTACTCCAACCTCAATCACAAACTACAACCGCACTGAAGCAGAGTTAGAAGAATTCCTTCTGTTCTCTATTATGGTGGCAGGTAAGAACTCACAGCAAACCGCAAAGAAGTTAGACTCCTTTCTTTTTGCAACAATGGGTCTTATCTCTCCTCTAGACTGGATTGCTAATTTGGTCAAGATAAAAGAAAATAAGATTTCTTCTACAGACCCTTTAATGCATTGTATGAAGAACCATAAACTGGGGCAATATAATAGATTGTTTTCTGCTTTTACTGGTATCCTTCAATTCAAGGATAGACTGAGTTCTGTGACGGTACAAGAACTTGAATCCGTAAAAGGTATTGGGCCTAAGACCGCACGATTCTTTTTGTTGCACTCTAGACCAAATCAAGAGATTGCAGTACTTGACACCCACATCCTCCATTGGATGCGTGACAACGGTATACAAGCACCAAAGACTACACCGTCTGGTGAAAAATATTTGAAGTTTGAGAAAATGTTCATTGACATTGCCAAGAAAAATGATATCTCTATTGCAGATCTCGACCTTCGAATCTGGACAGCATACTCCTCCAAGAAAAAAACACTAGCATGAATCCCCTACAATACATTATATCAACCAACGGTCTTGGCATCGCAATCGGCATCTGCGGTGACAAGCAACTCGCACTTCAAGATGCCACACTAGCCGAAAATATATATGGATCAAATCATAACGATTGTTTGTTTAACCATTTGCTGTACATGCCTAGCTTTGAGGCATTCAAGAAGTTTCTAATCGTAAAAGAATATTTCTGTGTTTGGGATGAACACTTTTCCCGAAACAAGGGTACTGGTAGTCGTGCCAAAGGTAATGTGATGCAATTCACTCGTCGCGCCATTAAACGCGCAAAACTAATTATGGATTCTCAAGTCACCTATGAGAACTTCATGCAAAAAATCAGTAACCGCAACCAAGAGTACATGCTCGGCGCACATCAAGATGAACAAGAAGAAGAGTAATATAAAAGAATATATGAAAATACTTGCCCCACACTTTGAAGACATGGAATCTGTTCTTGATTCCTGTGGTCATGAACTAATCAATGAAGTTAATATTGCTTATGAAAAACTTGGCAAAGATAATCTTTGGGAGTTGACAGATAAGTTCCTAGAGTTTCAACGCCTCCTTCATAAACAAATCAAAGAGATCTGTCCAGATCATAACTTTAAAAACTTCTAATAATTTTGGGCTGTTAGTTAAGTGGATATAACAAGAAACTTCTAATTTTTAGTCGATGGTTCGATTCCATCACGGCCTACCAATCTAATAATAAATAAATAACATGTTTACATTCCTTAAACCAAAAAGACGAGTCGTAGTTGAGCATAATATCATGTCCAACATTGATGGCGAGAAATTCGCGCCAGTAGTAATTGATGGACATCATTGGGGCGCAGATTTTGATCTCTATAATGGCGACACCTTGTTCCATGATGATGGTGAGTGTAGCGGTATCCCAGTTACTTTCCACCAGACATTCTTGATTACTCGCATGACAGACGAACAACTTCTCCGTAAATATAAAAACCTATGAAACTAATTGTAACAGAAGAAGATCTTATCCTCGATACCAACGAGGGTACTTATACAATGAAACGCGCCTATGAAGAAGATGAGTGGCATTCAATTACTGAATTTGTTGATTTAAACTTTTTCTACGATGCGGATGAAGATAAATATCATGCCGCAATCTATCTTGTTTTAGAAGGACAAACCCAAACAGATACAGGGTGTGAGATCGAAGTAGAATTTAAATAACCCTAAATAATATGCCAATACAACTAATGTCAAATAACGATCTTATTAAGGAATACGAAATACTTAATAACATAATATACGAAGATGGATCATATAACTATTCTCACATGCTCCGTATACAAGCAGTAGTCAATGAAATAGATCATAGAGGACTAGAAGCATTCGAATACTAAATATGAAAGAGGAAAAAGTAAATACAGGATTTTGGATAGTTTTCTTTTGTGTGTTATATATACTAACCCAAATAGCAATAAGTAACCGCTAAATAATAAACTGCCAAATAACAAAATAGCAAATAATAATAAGCTTAATAAACCCGTGGAATTCGACGGTATTGTAAGTGATTGAGGATGAGGGAGTTACGGGTGAGAGGGGGGCTGCGCCCCGTAACTTATTGAAACTCAATGTGTTATAAGGTCGCAAACTGCGACCTTGAAACTCATACTGGTTCTCCTTTGTATTGGGTGTAAAGTGCGCGGACTCTGCCGTCAACAATACCAACATACTTGGCTTTGTCAATAGGTTTGTTGTAGTAGTTTGAAACGGTAAAGGTTGGGTTCTTGTATGGGTTGTAAGAAACAACGCTCTCGTATGTGAAAGAGCTAGGGATGAAAGGAAGTCGTTCACCTTCAATGAAAGCGTGAACATTCTTTTTCTTTTCACGCAGCACTCTCTGCCTTCCTGCTTCACTCACCTTGAATGAAACATTATGAAGAAAGATTGTGTTTGTGTGATTAACAACCTTCCATCTGCCGTCAACCTTTTCCTGGACAGAGAAGAGTTTCTTGTGGAGATTAAAGTAAACGCGAACTTTTTTGTTGGTAGTTTTCATGGGGATGGAGTTGCCGCTCTTATCGGGCGAGCGGCGAGCCGTCTGTCGATATTCTTTGTACTTTTACTTGAGAGAAGTCTAGCAGGGAGAGCAGATATGTCAACTATTTTTTAACGATATTCGCTATCATCTTCTGGATGCCTTTGATCTGGCCCAGAGTAGTAAGGATTCTTTTCCCATGAGTCCCAGCTTGTCAAGATCCATTGCTTATCAGGATTCTCCATGCCGAAGATTTGTTTCTGTTCTTCTATAGCTTCGTGGATGATGTGTTGTCGTGCGTCCATGTAAGAAAGCTAACAGAAAGATTAAGACTGTCAACTATTTTTTATTCTTTTTTATTTGGTTGCAAGTCATTGGTTTTGAGAGAGTTACGGCTGAGGGTGGGGCCGCGCCCCGTAACCCCTTGATTTTCAACGAGTTACGAAACGAGACTTGATGTCACTCTGTCAAGACTTTTTCGATTTTTTGTTTAAGTTCTCCCAACATTTCTTGATGCATTGGAATGCGAACGCCAACCATGCCTTGCGTATCCACTTCATGCACACGCATCACTTGCACCTTGTTTTCCTCGTGGATTGCGTCCACGAGGAATTGACCAAGATCCGTTTCTAGTATTGTGCGAAAGATGTTCATCGACTGCGACAAGCTATCAGAAAGAGGGCGATTGTCAAGGCTAAAAGAATTTCTATGCTCATGCGGGTTCAAGAACAAAGCCCGTTTCGTCTTTCTTGGCAAGACCTTTTTCCTTGAGGCCGACAATTTTTCCCTTGCCATCGAGAAAGCGAAGATCGGTTTCGTCACCATCAATTACTGCGTGACCATAGTATTCATTCGGCAAAGACTTGCGGAAAACCATTGCGACATTGCCACCCGAACGAAGGAAAGCGAGGGAGATTGCGCCGTTAGTTTCGGAGCGTGAAAAGGTAAGGTGATAGTTGCTTGGCATCTCACCATTGACAAAGCTGGTCATGCGCTCCGCGCTTTTCGTGTAGTCGTAAAACTGCACACTTGGGAAAGCGGCGAAAACACTTTGCCCGTTGAATTTGATTTTCTCCCAAGGTAAGTCGCTTGTGAGGTTCAAGCGGAAGCAAGGTGTCATGCCTTTCTTGGTTGCAGACTTCATCGACTTGGCAACTTCTTTCCAAAGGTTGGCGAGGAAGGCTTGCTTGTCGTGAAAGAACAAAAGAGTTTTTGCGATTCGTGCGCGTTGGACGGAAGACATTGCCCCACGCCCTGCGGTGTTGAGACAAGCGGCGGCGCAACCTTTGCTTGCGTCTTTGCATACATTAAACCCCGAAAGGTTAGCGGGTGCAAGGTGCAAACCATAGGTGATAAAACCTTTCTTCTCTCCCTTGCGTGTCTTGGCGTTTCCTGTGTTGAGTAGTGACATGGCCAAAGCATAGCATCGGAGGCAGCTATGGCAAGAGATTTTTTTGTATATTTTTTTTATTTTTTTGCTTGACAAGATGCGTGTGAGTATTTTGTCTACCATTCATAAGTCATTGATTTTGAACGAGTTACGGGGCGCGGCCCCCCCGCCGCCCGTAACTGTCAAGAAAAAAATTCATTTTTTTTCAGAAAAAAACCCCCGCCCTTTCGGGCGAGGGTTCGTTTGCTTTACGCTTACGCTCCAACGACAACGAGCGTTTCCATTTCCTCACCTGCATCGGCAAGATCAATTTCCGCTTCGATTGTCGGGCGATGCCCAGCGATGCGGTCAAAGACCGATTGAGCAGTCATCGTGCGAAACGGCAACTTGGACAGATCACCGCCCTTGAGGTTTTCGGTGATGGAGTTGTAAAGCGTCCAGAGTGTGCCGCCCTTGAACTCGTCATGGCGAGGGTTGCGGAACTCTTGCACGGCGGCGTAAATGTCACGAGCGGGGAACGCTTTCACATCCACAAGGTCGATGAGCAAGTCAGCGGCACGATCACGCGAGATTTCGGTTTCCTTGTAAAGCTCGATGCGCTTGCCCATGTCTGCCCAATGCGAGACAACGCGAGCGACTGCATCGGAAAGAACGCGAGGCAAGTCAGCAAGGATGTTCGTGGTGTGGCGGCGAGCCAACTTGATGTCGGACGAGAAGCAAAGATTCTCACAAACCATCATTCGATTCCCCACGCAAATGCTTGCGGCAAAGGACTTGTCGTGTGCGTTGCGTAGACCAAGCACGATTTGGCGATCAGAACCAGTGATGTCTGCGCCCTTGAGAGCAAACCCGCCAAAGTAGCGTTGACCGCCACGAGCGAGCGAATGTTCTTCCAGCGACACTTCAAGCCCTGCGCGTCCGATTGCCTCACGAGTCATTTCGACAAGCGAGAAATGCGGGATGGGTTGGAAGCGGTCAGCGGCTTCGGGAGTCTCAACGCCCATGAGTTGTTCGGCGTTCACTTTGTTTTTTGCGATGATCAATGACATGTTGTTTTTTTTCTAGTGGTTGGAGTTGTTGCGCCATCAGCGGCGACAAAGGAAAGATAGCAAAACCAGCGAGTTTGTCCACACATTTTTCATTGTTTTTGTGCTTTTATTTTTTGAGCGAATCGCATTTTTTTTCTTGACAGGTGCGAACTACTATGAGTCTCGTAGATGCGTAACTCGTTTGTTTTCAACGAGTTACGGGGCGCGGCCCCCCTCCAGCCCGTAACTGCCTCATTTCCAACGAGTTAGGAAGGGATCGCACTTTGCGACCCCTTCCCGTTATGTCAACCCACCCTTGCAAAACTTCTGATTGGATGATCACCCACTACTTGATGCACAAAGTCGATTGTTGGTGAGCCGCCGAATTTGTTTTGGTAGGCTTTAAGAAACGCCCTCAAGTCGCAGTCTTCTTCAAGGTAGAAGTTTGATTTGTCTTGGTAGCTGTATCGGCTCAACTTAACTCCAAGGGCTTCGACTTCTTTCTTGGGGACTTCAAGCCATCCATGTCCAGAGTCGGTGTGGAGTTTAAGGGTTAGTCTGTTCGGTGTGATTGTAGTGTTCATGCTTTTATTACTTCGTGAGAGGTAGGTTGAATCATTTTGATGAGGAAGTCAATTACTTTTTGCGATTGGCAGCGAGAAACAGGATGAGTGCCATGCTGATTGTCCATGCGATATGCAATGTGTCCATTGTGAATGATGAAAACAAGATGTTTCATTGTTTGGAATGTTTGATGTGAAAACCAACAAAGTCTTCCGCGAGGTTGTTGATTAGTTCTTCAACAAAGACAAAAGGACTGGCATCATCCATTGGGTGCATTTCCATCTTTGCAATCACCTCCCAGACTTCGATTTGTTTTTGGTCTTCTTGTTGATTGTCTACGCTGTATTCATCAGCGAGCAAAGCAAGAGCGAGTCTTTCGGCACTCCAGTCTTGGGGCCATTTAGAAAGAAAGTGTCCTGCGGCAAGCAAGTATGCTTGTGCGTGGAGAGGATTGTTGGTGTCGATGTGGATGTAGTCTTGCATGGCGTGAGGTTAGTCGTTTTGGGATTGTTTGTCAACATATTTTATTGCGCCAGAAAGTCTAAAAGATTTTCTTCTGGAACAAAAGATAAGAGTGCGGCTATTGCAGTTCTATCGCCCCAAGACAAGTCTTCTTCGATTTGTTTGATTGCTTTTTCTATTAGATCGTCCATAGCTGTAGGTTAGTCGTTGGCGTGATGGTTGTCAAGAATGATTTTAAGATTCTCGCGGAGTTCTTCCTCGACTTCACTTTCGCCGCCAGAATATGCTTCTGCAAGCTCTAATGCTTGTTGGGCAATGTCTTTGAGCTGTTCAATTGTGTTTAGCAGTTCTTCTATTGTGGTCATGTTGTTTTTGTTTTGGGGTTAGTTTGTTGGGATGAATCTACGGGCAGGAATGCGGAGTGTCAAGCACCATTTTTTCCAATTCTCGCCATGAAAGTCATTGCGGCCATTTTTCTTGTGTGTGCCAAAGAATTTTGTTCTTTCGGTTATGTCAAGAGCGTGTGCAAGCTCATGCAAAAAAACTTCAGAAAAAAGCTTAAAGCTTTGCAGGATTTGATTTGAAAGCTCAATTCTTTTTTCCTCTACGCGATAGCAACCCAATCTTCTTTTTGTGTTTGTCCAATGGATTGGAATATGCGTCATTTTATGCTGGCGCAATGTCAAGCGGATGTATTGTTCGGCTTCTTGGTGGGTGACTTTCATGCGGGGAAAGTTTGGGGGCTTTCGCCCCCTATGTCAACTATTTTTTAGACATCAGCAGGAATTTCTTCGTCCTCGTCGTATTCGACAAAGTTAAAGTTTTCTTTTGCAAACTCCGTGACATCAGCATCATCGACTTGGTTGTCGTCAATTTCACCCTTGGAGATGACGGCAGTCCCAGCAAACCAGCAACCGCTTTCAAAGTAGTCCAGCGTGAATTGATCGTTTGGAAACATTTCAGACAAAGCGGCAATGGCTTGAAGTGGTGGACTCCAAGGAGTCATAAAGGTTGCTTGAAAGTCTGCGCTTTCAGAAATGAGTTGGTCGGCAACTTCGCGTTGCTCTTGTTCGGTTAAATCCCATTTTGTCCCCCAATTACTCACGCGCCACCCATACCACGAATTATTTCCGACACCAAGCATTTCGGGCGGGGTCGGTTTGATCTTCTCAAAAGAAAGACCATTTTCTTTTAGATAGCTTTCCAATTCTGGAGAGCAATCCATGATCGACAATTTGTTTTCGTTCCAGTTAGGCATGGGGATAGTGTAGGTTAGTGGTTGGGGTTGTCAACAACAATTTGATTAGAGAATAAAACTTCTTTGAAGTCATCCGTAGAAATTTCAAGTGTAGAGTATCCATCATTTTCTTTGGGAGTCATTTCTTCATCACTTCCTTCAATTCTTTCAACATAAGGATCTACGCCTAGTTCTAATGACCAGTCAAAGATGTCCATAGCAGTTGCTTTTGGATTTTCTTTTAAGAATGCCATGAGAGCATCCTTGTGTTCATCGTCAATGTCGAATCTTTCCCAAGTGGTGATTTTGTAGTCAACTTTCATGGCTTTAGTGTGATAGATTTTCGGGGTTAGTCAATAGGTTTTTGAAAGCAAAACAAGAGGTTTCAATGTGATAGGTCTTGTATTAACATAAAAGAAAAAACCATATTCCAAAACCTCAATGTCGCCATCGACTTTGGCAAGTGAAACATAGTCATCGCCATGATTGTCGGCAACAAATGGGCCTTCATCATCATACCCGATAAAGTAAAGCGTATCGTTTAGATCGACAGCATAAGCGTCACCAAGTTCTTCGTGTAGTTGTTCAAGTGTGGTTGTTTGCATGGCAGTAGTGTGTATTATTTTTGGGGTTAGTCAACAAGAAATCTGCGCTTCCATTGTGATTCTTGCACTTGCTTATCAAGCCAAGATTGTTGTTCAAAGATGCGCGATCCGTAAATTGATTTGCGGTCGCGTGTGAATAGTGACAGGATGTGGTTAATTAGTTGCATGGGGGAAACTTAACACAAAGACGCGAGGTGTCAAATTTTATTTTCAGAATAAACTGCAATTTTCTTCTTGACAAATCAAACTGCAATTTTGTTATTGACAAATCAACAGTAGCAAATAGCAAAATAGTAAATAGCAAATCAGTTAATAGCTAATAGTATACAGGCGCGGCTGTAAGTGATTGATTTTGAATGACTTACGGGCTGGCGGGGGGCCGCGAGCCGTAACTCGCTTGTTTTCAATGAGTTACGCGAGGATCAATCTTCCCAACCCTCGAAAATCAGAATGCCATCGCGCTCCAGCCGCACGAATGTGAGCTGTGGACACGCGCAATCGCCAACCTCGTTGTAGACGATCTCCCCGCACATGGAGGTCGCCAACTTGGGCGAGCGCGAGAAACAGGCGGTGGTAGCGACTCCACTCCCGCCGCCTAGCGAGGGCGCGGTGTGGCAGTAATCGGTGCGAGTGAATTTGTACATAAGAAAAGAATAGTTAGAGTTAGAGAAAGCGCAAGAAAAAAAAGAATTTTTATTCTTGGTGACCCATTGTGTATTCGTTGTAGTCGTCTTCGGGGTAGTAGTTCCAATCTGAATCGTCGGGCTGGTGCTGGGCCTCAAGTTGGTCGAGGTGCGCGTGGTAGTCCGCGAGGGCGAGTTCGGCGGCTTCCGCGAGAGCGGCGGCGTATTCTTCGGGGGAAACTTCGGTGGCGTGGTAGGTGTCGGACATGAGAGAAAGTTAACAGATGGACGCAGGAACGCAAGAAAAACTTTAGATTTTTATTTATTTTTTTTCTTATTTTTCGCTTGACATGGCGTAAGTCGTTGAGTTTTAAGTAGTTACGGCTGGCGGCAGGGCCGCGCCCCGTAACTCGCTGGTTTTCAACGAGTTAGAGAGGGTCAAGCTTTTTCTTCTGGCAATTTCTCCCAGCAGTATTCAGCCACGCCAGCATCGTATCCTAAACGATACAAGTGGCGATCCATGTCGTCATCAAAAGTATTGTCTTCGACTCCAACAGTAAACCCATCATAGAATCCTAGTTGGTAGGCTTTTTGTAGTTCTAGTTCTTCTTTCATTTTTTAGTGTGTAGTTGAAAAGGTGTCCCCCGCTAGGAGTCGAACCTAGTCTCTCAGTCTATCTGCCAAACTATTCGCGCTTCGTTCGGCACTAGTGTCTGACGGGCCAATACTTCGGGGGCTAAAGTGGTGAGTAGTTTTTAGAGATACTCAGCTCTCTAGAGCAGTTTAACGAGCGCCCGAAACTCAAAGCATCTGTATTTGTTTTTTGGAAAGTTGTGCGCGTTGAGCGTGTCTGTCAAAAAGAGTTTTGAATTTTCTTTGCAGGACATCTGCCGCTTCACTTCTATCGATGAACATGGCAACAGCCATTTCGTGATTCGTGAAACAGATCATAGGTCTTTTTCTTTTTCTCTTTGGGATGCTCAAGTCAAAGAGTGAGGTTTTGTAGGTGTTGCTGTGTGATGTTCTTTGGATGGTGGTCATGGCGGGGAAAGAGTAAGATTTTTTTTCGAGATTATCAACTTATTTTTTCATTTCGATGAAAATTCTTTTAGGAATGAACCAGAGGCTTGGGACAACCATCATCACAAGGAAACTATTTTGCAACCAAGCAGGGCATTCAATGAGGAAAAGTCCAGAGCCGCAAAGGATGGAGCAGGAAAGAAGGAAGAGGCTTTCGAGTATTGCGTTTTTCATGGCGGGAGAAAGAGTAAGATTTTTTTATGCTTCTGTCAAATTCTTTTCTTCAAGTATTGCTTCAAGAGAAGAAATTTCTTCTTCGATTCTTTCGCAACCTTCCCAGTCTGAAAATTCTTCGCAGAGTTCAAGTTGCTTGCGGAGGTTGTCGATGGCGATGACGAGTGATGTGGTAGACATGAAAGAAAGATAATTGATTTTGAGGGAAACACAAGAAAACTTTTCATTTTCCGTGGAAAATTTTCAAGTTTTCGACTTTGTTGGATGCAACGGTATCGACATCGCCGCAGTATGGGTCGCGGTAAATGATGACGAACGCGCCATCGAGAGTGTCGCGGTCGGTGACGCTTCCCGTCAAATTCATTCCGCAGTAGGTGAATTCGACAAGGGTGTTTAAGCGGGGGCGGGTGGTGGTGGTTGTCTCAGTCATGTAAGTAAGATAACAGATTCCCCGCAGAACGCAACAAAAAAAATTGTTTTTTGCAGAAAAAAAACTTTCACAAAATTGCATTTTTTT
>Ga0208974_1000676_pt1 | contig 13864 bp, 30 predicted proteins | sample GreLakmeER15MSRF_FD_187699 | JGI IMG/M metagenome (GOLD analysis project Ga0208974, IMG submission 187699) | Freshwater lentic microbial communities from great Laurentian Lakes, MI, USA - Great Lakes metaG ER15MSRF (SPAdes) | ecosystem: Environmental > Aquatic > Freshwater > Lake | place: Great...
TAACACATTTAATGATGATAGGGATTTTAAAAGTTTCTTCAAGTATTATTTTGGTGGATATGACCAATACATCACCGCAGTAATGACGCAACTAGATCCCGAATACTTAACCAGCATACTAGATGAGCTAGAAGCTGAAATGAAACAAGCGGAGGCTGATAAACATGCCCAAGAAATTCCATCTGCGTGAAGCAGGAGACCGTGGTTGGTTTGTGGGAGCCTTTGACAAGGCAGTATACAAAACGGATGCTTGCGAGGCGGCCTTTCAAACCAACTATCGAGGTGAAGTCAGTGAACCACACTATCACAAAATTGCCACAGAAATCAATCTAATTACTAGAGGCCTGGTTCGAATCAACGGCGAGAGCTACACCGCAGGTCAAGGTATAGTTTTTTATCCCGGTGATGTTGCCGAATGTGAGTATCTGGAAGATACTGATACTTTTGTAGTAAAAGTACCCGGAGCACTTGACGATAAATATATGCTATGAGTATACAAGACATGTACAAAGTCAAGAAGAAGAGGGCAGTAGACCCCAATGCTCCACCTCGTCCAAACTTGATGACACACGAAGTTAAACTTCGTACAGCACAACAAACCATTGAAGCATTGGAAAATCAAGTACGAATCATGGTAGCCAGAGTCGAATCGCTTGAAACTAAAGCCCGCAGTCAAACACAATACCTGCAGGCCCTGCACGACTCAGTCAGTCGCAACAAATAACCGGTTGACCCGAAAAGGTATCTTTAGTATACTAGTGGCTTAATAACAAAAAGGAGCCACAATGTTATTCAATGCTGTCCCAAGTAGTACTTTGTACTTAAAAGTAAACTTCAAGCGTAAACCCTACTCAAACACCATAAACACCCTGCGTATTGTAGCACACACATTCGCAGAATTTACTGCCAACAAAGCCCTGTTTTTAGTAGATTTAAACCCCAACGAAGCCACTTTAGCCCAAGTAAATTCAGTCGTAGAAACTCTGCGTGTTCGTGCTAATGCCCTTAATACCAAAGTATTAATGCCTGCTCCGGTGTTTAACAAGCTCGCCCTGCGAGAGTAACACTAAAGTAGTACTTTTGTAGTACTACTTTTCTATTTGACACCAAATGGAATCTTTTGTATAATAGTGGCATAGTAAGTAAAAAGGAGCCCAAAATGAAGACCAGCACAATCGAACAGTATGTTAAACAGAAAAACGAATGGAATGCAATCTTTGGCAACCGAGTGTTGACATTGAATACCACCAGCGATCGTCAGCGCATTGCCGACATGCTGGAGTCGGACCTTAGTCCTGAGAACTTGACTTGCGATGGCGAGATCCGTGGTCAGGCTGTGATACAAAAAGCTCGCTTCTTGCGCCGTGCCGCTGAAGAGTTGCTCAACATTGATGTCAACTTGGTTTTGGAGTACTAAGATGAAAGTGATCTATAATAGCATATTGTCAGGATGGTTCATTGTGCGTGGCGCACACCAAACCCCAATCTCAGGTCGCTTCAACACTCGAGAATTGGCCCTAGCACACCTGCGTAGACGCAATCCATTGCATATTTAAGGAAGCAAAATGCAAGAAAAAGACATAGACAACCAACCCGCCCAGTGGGCTTGGGCCGCCGCAAGAGATGCTCGTATGCGTAGTTATTCCGCCAGCACCGGATACACTGATGCACAGAAGTTACAAGGCGAGCGAATGAAGTTGGCCTTGGAAATGTTGTATTCTGCCAAAGGCATTCACTTGAATTTTCGAGAGCGTTTTATTGCACTCAAGGTAGATCAACCTGCTGTAAAGAATCGTCAAGCATTGGCACAGTTTGAAAAAGACTGGACTGATGCAGGTGTGTTGAAGCGTGTGAGTGCTCAAGGTATCATTTATCGTATTCCAAAAGTTTAAGGAGTCTAGCATGGCCAAGAAAGATTTTCCAAAATTTGAAACTATCGAAGTGCTGAGTGTGGCACAGGCCATCTTCAGACTCGAAGGCAACAAGATCAATCGCGGAGACTTTGACTTTGTGACCAAGACACAACAAGTGTCCAGCAAACAACGCATTGTTGCACATTTTGACAATACCACAGTCATTACAGTGACTGATGCTGATCGCGAGACAGCCGGTGCCATTGCTGGTTATATACAGCAACGAGTGATCATGGACACCTTGATGCAAAAAGAAATCGGTGATTTTATCGCCGATATCAATGCCATTGTTGGTAGAGAACATGTTCACCAATTTGACCTGGGCCGTGTGGTTTGGGCACCAAAGTTGTATGCCGATATGGTACAGCAAAGCAACAACCAAGAAGACATTGCTCAGTATGCCATCACCAGTGGATATGTAGGGCGGGTCAAAGAAAAACTTGAATTAGATTTTACTGTGATCAGCGCCAAGTACAATCGCGAATACGAATGCTTCAGACACCTGGGACACGATGGTGCAGGGAACTTGATTGGCTTTTTAAATAAAAAATCAATCAGTAATGGACGCATACAGGGCCGTGTCAAGTCACAGAGCATCAGCCGATACAACAACAATGGCAAAGTGACTTATCTTAATTATGTTAAGGAATTGGAGTAACACATGGGACTAGACATGTATGCATACACTGCCACCAAGGCAGATGCTGAATGGGATAGCAATCGCGAAGTGGCCTACTGGCGTAAACACCCTAATCTACACGGATGGATGGAACAACTTGCCAAATCTAAAAAGGTCAAGCACAGCACATTCAACGGTGTTGAACTGGAACTCATCTGGGAGGATATAGACAAACTTGAACGGGATATCAATGAAGGCAAGTTACCCGAAACCTCAGGATTCTTCTTTGGTGAAGGAGCAGACGAGTATTATAAAGAAACGGATTTAGAATTTGTTAAACGAGCCCGAGCAGAGTTATTTCTAGGTTTAAAAGTGTTTTATAACAGCAGTTGGTAATGAAAAAAATCTTTTATGAAAAACGGGGGCGCAGATATTATCCTGTATCTGAGTATGACAGCAATCTAGTAGATGGGTTGCCCAAAGGCACACATCTTGTTGATGTCTATCCTGGTGGTAAATCAACCCGTTACAATGTTGATCCCAACCATGCGGCCTTGATTGCGGCCGGCCGTGTGGCCGAAGATGCCATGTGCCGGGCTCTGCACGATGCCAGTGAAATTCGACCAACAACTAGAGCTCTTACGCCGGAACAACTCAAAGCCTGGAATCGACTGATACGGGTATTTGGTGAAGATGCCAGATGTTTAAGCAGGGCAAGTAGTCGTGACATTGCCGAAGCAGGTATCCGTGCCTTGCAAACAGAAGCAGATCAATTGATGACGCACGAAAGTGTACGCCAGGCATTTGATCATTTTCAATTGGTGTGTATGCTTACAAAGGAACAAAAAGATGAGTGAAGTAACTTGTAGAGATTGTGTTAATAACACAGCCACATGGTTGGAGCGTAGGTTTAATGTCAATGTGTGGTCCTGGCGATGTCGACTAACTTGGACCGAGCCCGAGTACAACCCAGTTGATGGCTCTACCAGCCAGGGTCGATATGACAGTTGTGGTGTGGCCCGTGTACGAGAAAAAGTATGCGGCAAGGCAGGTACAGCCTGGCAACCCCGTACTAAGACCAACTTTTTTGTTTATTTAAAAAGGATATAGTATGGATGCTCGAGATTTTATTAACGATATCGAAATTGGCATGAAGGGTTTGAAAGAATTTGAAGTACAGGTCACTGTGCCTGATAACTTTGCCTTTTATGGAACCGTACCTTATTACATGCACATTATTGATCGAATTGCATTGGTCACCGTACCGGCGTCAAGTGTGGAACAAGCCCGTGAATTAGCCGAAGCATACTTTGCAGGTGGGGTAGATCCAGATGAGTAGTCTGACACAATACTTTGAGCGCAGAGATGCAGACTTGACCAAGCCCCGGTACAACTCCGGGGATAGGGTATTTGGACATTGGAACCGGATTCCTTTTGTTGGAAGTGTGGTGCGTGAAATAGCACCCTTGGTGATGATCCAAGTGGACTTGCCTGTAAAATACGAGGGCACGATACACAACATCATAACCCCAAAACTTAAAGATATCAAACGATTGGTGGTCATGGGTGACTGAAGATCAAGAACTCATGTGGGTCATGTTGAAATCGGAGCCACAAAAATTATGCCATGCATGGGCTGACCAAATGGTGGCTTGCAAGTCTGACACAAAAGCAATGAACGCACTAGCAGATGATTTTATATATTACATGCTAGATCGATTTAGCCACACTGACACTTGTAGTGTTATAAAGACTTGGTTGACCGTGTATAAACTGCCTATTGAGCCAGAGCATATTGCAAGTTTTACTCGGTTTCATGTCAATTGTGGTAAGTTTGTTATGGACCATGCTGAGACCATAACTGCGTTTGAAAGGAAACAAAATGGATGACCGTGATGCTATCAAGCAACGCATGGCTGAACTCATGCAACCCATACATCAACAAATTCTAATGTGTGATGATCGTAAAGATCAATTGATGATGGCCAGTGCCATGTTGATAGCGGCCAAGGACCTGTTTGATCTCCATATTGGAGAAACTGGGCGTAGAACAATGTTTAAGGATATGTTAAAATGAAAGATAGAGTTATACTAGTAGATGCCGATGGTGTGCTACTCAATTGGGAGTATGCGTTTGCTGTGTGGATGGAAACACATGGATTCAACAAGGTTCCGGGCAGTGATTTCAATTACAACATTGGAGAACGATACGGCATCGGACACGATCAAGGTCGTAAACTGATCAAGATCTTTAATGAAAGTGCCGCAATTGGTTTCTTGCCGCCCTTGCGCGATGCCATGTACTATGTTAAACGCTTGCACGAAGAACACGGCTATGTGTTTCACTGCATCACTAGTTTGAGTCTAGATCCTGCCGCAGGTAAACTGCGTGAAATGAATCTTGCTAAACTGTTTGGCAAAACTGCATTTGAAAAGGTTGTGTGCCTGGACACCGGAGCCGACAAAGACTCTGCACTTGAGCCATACAAGGATACAGGATGCTGGTGGGTAGAGGACAAGCCCGAAAATGCCATGGTTGGCCATAACTTGGGCTTGCGTAGTATACTAATCGAGCACGGACACAATATGTATTTTTATCACGAAAATATTCCCATGACAAAAAATTGGAAACAAGTGTTTGAACTTATTACTAGTAACTAGATCTCCTTGTAAATCTTTAAAATTTCTAATACAGCAGGGTGGCGCTGAATATCGCGACCTGCAAACTCTATACCTGCAACATAATGACAGGACTCATACTCTTTTACTAGCCTCTTAAAATCTAGTAATCCGTTTTCGCTCTCGCGGCGGTCGGTTTGTTGAGTATCTCCTGTTACTATCAGCTTGCTTCCTTCACCAAGTCGTGTCAACAGCATTTTCATTTGGTTTGGCGTAGCATTCTGCATTTCGTCAGCTATGATCCACGCATTTTTAAATGTCCGTCCACGCATGTATGCTAGGGGAGAAATCTCAATCAACTGGTCTTCTAGCATAGCATTGATGTCCTGAGGCCTATAATATTCTGCAATGTAGTCCATTATGGGTCTAGTCCATGGTGCCATTTTGGCATTAAGATCCCCCGGAAGGAATCCATGCTCTTCGTCATCCACGCCCACAGCCGGACGGGTAACAACGATCTTTGTACACTCGCCTGTTTGGTAGGCTTTCAACGCGGCCAATACAGCCATCATTGTTTTGCCAGTACCAGCAGGGCCAGTAGCAAATACTATTAATTTATCGGGGTTGTCAAGTAACTCTATGTAATCTTCTTGTGTACGAGTTCTAGGTATTAAATGAACTTTACGCGGTTGCTTTCTGTAATTATCTAGTTGAAGTGGTTTGTTTACTACAGTTGGCAGGGGATCTTGGAATTGCTGAGCCAGAGCTCGGTTATTACGCCGTTTAGACAAATGTTTCTCCTTGTGATTAACGCTGAAAATGTTTGAACTTTGCATCTTTGTGCAACCAGCAGTTGATACTGGCTACAAAGATATTTAAGGAGTGGCGGCAACGCCAATTAACGGCATGTTTAAATCTACTAAACTGGCATAAGTATTAGGCTAACCCCCACTCAGCGTATAACCTATTACCAGTGGGTTCCCAAGCACATTCAATTAACTTGGCATTAAAAAGATTTGATAGTTTAACATGCTCAACAATACTCCAGGGATAGAATGTAATTTTTTTACAAGCATCATCGGGGTGGTCTTGTTCTCCAGGATTGCATCTCCAATAGATTCTACCTCCGGGTTTTAATAACGATACGACTTTGGCAATCTGTGGCAGTACATCTTCTCGAGTTCCAAAGTTAATACTACCCAAACAAAATGCAACATCAAATTGTTGATCAGTTTTAAAGTCTTCTATGGTGCATTGATAGTCTGCTTGTTCAAATGCAGGATCTATTCCCACCAGGTTAGGTATTAATTTTTTAAATGGATTTGTACCACATCCAACATCTAATACCGTTTCATTGGGTGCAATTTTGTCAACCAATGCTAACCCGGACTTTTCAAACTTGGTTACAGGATTACTATTGGTATGCCATATGTTACCGAAGTAGTGATTTAGATAATTTTGATCAACAGACATGTTTTCCTTAAATAGTAGTTTAAGATATTTACTCAATGACCTTGCCCAATCGAATATTCTTAACCGGAGTTCCTGGTAGCCGTTGGAGTGGTATTGCACAAATACTAGAATCCATGCCGGGATTTAACATCAGTGATCGCACTGCCGTAAGAGAATATACACACAATCAATTTGCCGGACATACAGGTGCATACTTTGGCACCGGTATGGAACTAGCTCCAATTTTAAATTCTGTACACATCGATCAAGCCTGGGTAGAAAACACTGGTACACGAATAGTTAAAAGTCATGAATGGGCGTACCAATTGGCGGATATTAAACAACAATTTCCCAACGACTGGATCATGTTGGTGTATCGTCCCGACATGCCTAGTTATGCCTGGTGGCATAAAGCAGGTGGTTTTGATATAAAATATCCCTGTTACGATTGGTATCAAAACAGCTCTGTGATGCTGGGTAAAATTGCAGAACAAAATCAACTCATACTAGAGTATGCACACAGTCACAATGTCACCTGGAATTATTTTACCAGTCAGTGGATTGCAGAAAATTTTAATTATACAATGGAGATTAACAAATCGTGGCCAGATATATTAGTAACTTTATTGCGTTGATGCTATTGCCCTTGGCGGCATTGGCATGGGAACCCACACGACCTGTCAATGTTTATATTGGCTTTGCACCGGGCTCGGGCAACGAAGTCAGCTTCAGGGGAGTATCAGCATTGCTTGAAAAACAAAATAAAAATATCAATTTCGTAATCACCAATCGCCCAGGTGCTGATGGGGTAGTGGCCATGAACGAATTTATTACCAGGCCTGCCGATGGCTATCATGTTTATATACCAAGTCATCAAGGCATTTGGGTAACTGCTGAATACTTTAATCAAAGTGCTGTGCGATATACTCTTAACGATTTTGAGTACGTGGTCACTATTGCAAAAAGCCCACTGGCATTGGTAGTGCCCGGCAATAGTTCTATCACTACCATACCCACATTTATCAATCAACTAAGACACACCACTCAACCTGTTAATATAGCGGCAGGATCAGGAGCACACAAACTGGCCTATAATTATATAGCAAAAGAACTAAAACTAGACAATAATTTGATCAAGTTAATCGGTTACAAGGGTCCAGCACAAGCGGTTATAGCAGTTGCCGCACATGAAGTTGAATTTGGTATTGTCCCTGTTGCTATTGCACATACCTTAGCACAAAGCGGGCGTGTTAGAATACTAGGACTGTTTAGCGAACAAAAACTTTTGCAAATTCCCAATATTCCGTTAATGCAACAATATATTCCGGGAGCCAATGTGTACGCGGCCTGGGGCATTATATTGCCTAAAAATACCCCCAGTGACATCATAAATTGGTATGTTAAGAGCTTTTCCGCTGTTATTAAAAGCGACGAAGCACAGCAATTCTTTACAAATAATCTAATGTTTTCTGTAGACGCTGAACTAACTCCACCAGGATTTAAGAACAGTATGGAACAGTTAAGAAAACAGTGGATACCTGTGATAAAGTCTCTTCCACCAGAACAATAATCCAAGTATAAATACACTATACCGGATTTATCACAATGGCCAACCATATTAAAGATGTAATTGAAAATACCAAAGAAATCTACCTGAGTAATAGTGCTTTGAGTATACTCATGGATTTTGAGCGAGTACTTGACGAGCTTGACATGTATGTGTTTAAGAACTGGAAGTTAGGTGAACTAGTAGTTGGTCCAGTGTACGAAAAATACTTTGTAACCTGTACATTCATGTGGCCCCATCAGCTGATGCCTGATCCACGCGGAGCAGATCGTTTGATGGAATATGACTGCGAAATTAAATGGCGCAAAGATATTCTTGAATACCCCATCAAAGTCAAAAATCCCAATGACTATAGACCCGGCACACGAGTACCAAAATTAGGTAAACTACCTGTATGGCTGGTAGAAATTACTATGCCTAAGAAACTAATGTTTGAAATTGAGCGCGGTAGTTTAGAATTAGAAAACGAAAGCATTGACGCCGAAGACATCGAATCAGCATATGAAACAGGTGCAGATAATTTGGAAGCACAGGGTCAAGACACAATGGCAGCGGCTCCAGCTGTACCAGCATCCGCAGGAATTCCTGCACCAGCACCGGTAGCATGATATGAAACAATTATTCGAAGGCCTAGAATACGGCGACTTAAAGAGATTAATACACACAGAACTGCACATCGACGAGTTTAAAAGCAAGTTGGGTGCAGATGAAGATACTGTGGTCATCAGTTTCAAAGTTCGAGGCAAAGAGCCTGCACAAGACTTGGTTAACTTTATTGAAAAAGGTTACGAGTGGGTTATTGATGCCGATGTCAGCTCAGGCGAAATGGATGATGGTGATTTCATTGTGTTCATTGAATGTGATCGTACTCCCAAGTTAGCTGGCGAGCTTGTTGAAATGATGGAGGATATTATGAACATCACAGAACAAACAGCTGAAGAATGGCGGGTTCGTTATTACACCGGGCAAGAAGACCACAAACTAGATTTAGATAGTTTGCGTAAGTTAATTCCCAGTACCGCAGAAGAATATCAACGCAAATTTGGCAACAAAGACAAAGAGTCTAAAGAAAAAGGTGACGATCGAGACCTAGATGATATGCGTACCGCGGCCGGTATCAAAGTTAAAACCAAAGCACCCAAGAATGAATACACTGAAAGTCTGCGAATAGCCGCCGGAATTCGTTAAAAAGCTGTAATACTTTGAATCTCCTATTCTGCTAAATACTCTAGCATAGGAGATTTTCAATGGCGTTCACTCTCACCTTAAACCAATTAAAACAAATCGTTCCCGGTAATCCACATATTGAACACTGGCATGAAGCTTTGTGTGAAATATTGCCCGATTATGACATTGATACCCCCGAGCGTGTGGCTGCGTTCCTAGCACAATGTGCTCATGAGTCGGGCGGTTTCAAAGCAATCAAAGAAAACTTAAACTACAAACCAGCAACCCTGGTTACCTTGTTTAAAAAATACTTTGACCAGCCTACAGCAGAACGCTACTGCGCCATGGCTGACAAGCAGGCGGCAATTGCCAACAAGATATATGCTAACAGAATGGGCAACGGTCCTGAGTCCAGCGGCGACGGATATCGTTACTGCGGCCGTGGACTTATTCAGTTAACAGGCAAGGACAACTACACTCGCTATGCTCAAAGCACAGAGCAAACTGTGGAAGAAGCCAGCGAACATTTGACCACATTCGAAGGTTGTGTACAAAGTGCGGCATGGTTCTGGGAAGCCAACAACTTGAACCAGTACGCAGATTCAGGCGACATACTAACCATGACCAAACGCATCAATGGCGGCACAATTGGCCTAGAAGATCGTAAAAAACATTATGCACATGCCTTACATGTGTTGGGTGCCTAAATATGTGGATGTTGAGTTTTGTTCCTGACTCGTTGTTAATTTTAACAGTATATGGTGTACTGGCTTCGGGTGCGGCGCTGTACATATTCAGTTACTTTACTGCTTTTGTACCCCCACTAATCCCGTTTAAAGAACCTATTAGAGTCTTGGGCACATTGCTTGCTGTTGCCGGTGTATACTTTTATGGCAGTTACGACACCGAAGCGGCCTGGCGCAGTCGTGTTGCTGAAGCGGAAGCAAGAGTTGCTCGAATCGAAACGGCCAGCAAGACAGCCAATGATAAAATAGAAACTCAGTCACAAGAGCGTGTGCGTGTGATATACAAAAATGCCACCATTGTACGACAGTACATTGACCGTGAAGTGGTCAAATATGACGAAACTTGTAAAATCCCCGACGCGGTAGTTAACGCACACAATGCCGCGGCTCGGAACGAGGCTATCAAATGAAATATCTATCAATTGCAATGGTACTAGTATTATCGGCATGTGGCACTACTGTACCAGTTGTTGTTAAATTCCCCGACGAACCGGGCAAAGCCGCTATGGTTAAATGTCCACAGCTGACTCTAGTAGAGAACGGGGTAAAACTCAGTGAACTAACTCGGACAGTTACCATGAACTATAATACATATTACGAATGTGCTGTCAAGGTTGATGCATGGCAGGAATGGTATCAAATACAAAAGAAGATACATGAGGATATTGGGAAATGAAAAAGTTCACTCTAATTGCAGTTGTATTATTAACAGGTTGTTCAACTATAAAAGACCTGTCAACATATTGGCCTAGAGACCACGATCCTGTCATGTTCAATCATCTTGTGACCACCGACATAGCCGTCAAGCACATAGATTGTGAACGGCCAGACTGGACCTCAGCACATCGTAATGCAGAAGTACTGGCACAGTATGCGGAATGGCGTCGAGATCCGCAAACCGAAAACATGAAGGGCCTTGCGGCACATACCAAGCGTATGGCACAGGGTGGCAGTAAAACATTTTGTGAGTTAGGCAAGAAAACTGCCACACAGAGAATAGAAGCGGCACGGACCGCATGGCAAGGAAGATAATATGCATCCACTAGAACAAGAAATACAAGCAATCGTAGAACAATGTCAACTAGGCAATATCAGCACAGAAGAGCGCGATTACTTATTAACCGAAATTAAAGATGTCAAGGCCGGCATAAGTTGTGCTGAAAATGAACAACTATTTAGATATATAGTACAGGCCTGTAATGTAGCAATAGGAGTAATATAATGGCATTAATCGATTCAGTATTAAATTTAGTAAACAAAACACCCAAAGACCCAGACGCACCCAAGCCTGTAATGGGATCTAGATCCGAGCGTGAAGCACGGATCAAAGACCGAGCAGGTATGGTTATTTCTGTGTTTGCACTGTTATTGGCAGTAAATTCTTGGTATGGTGGCAAACTATCCAGCACAGTATTAAACAATACACTAGGTGCTAATAACACATGGGCACAGTATCAAGCCAAAGCAGGTCGTGGTGTTAGCTATGAGATTGCCGCTAAGACAGCAAGTGATCCAAAAATTAAAGCAGAGTTCATAGCAGAGAAAGAACGCATGGACTATGACAAGAAAGAACTTGCTACTAAAGCAAAAGCCATGGAAGCTGTCCGTGAAGAAGCCAAAAAAGGATCACCATGGATTGCTTATGCCAATACTGCATACCAATTAGCCATTGTTGTGTTATCTGCAAGTATTCTTGCAGTTAGTATGCCAATGTTTTGGGGCAGTTTTGCAGTAGCGGCCATAGGAATTCTATTGTCAGCCAATGGGTTATATTTGTGGTTTTAAAGGTAAATATCAATATCAATTAGGAGCCAGACATGAGTGAAGAAGTAAAAAGCGCAAGCGAAACAAAAAAAGAAGATTGGATGAACAGCAAGTGGCGTCCCATGATGGGTTGGATGTACATGCTGGTGTGTACCATGGACTTTGTGGGCTTTCCTGTGCTATGGAGCCTGTTACAGGCCATGAGCCACGGTGCTGTAAATGTACAATGGCAACCCTTGACCTTGCAAGGCGCCGGACTATTTCACATAGCAATGGGTGCTGTGATTGGTATTAGTGCATACGGTCGCACACAAGAAAAACTAGGCGGTGCCAACAATGGTGGCATTAATCTAGGCGCAGGCACAAGTTATACACCACCGGCACCTGTTGCTGGTTCAGGATTCGGAGGAACAACAAATGCAACAACCAACACACCCAGCGGATTTACAGCGCCTAGCGCACCTGCAACAGGAGGCTTTAACAGCAGTCCAAGCACTGGAGCGGCATCGGTTGGATCCGCACCAGGCGGCTTTGACTCAGGCAGCTTTGGAAGCGCACCTGCAACAACAGCTTCGGGAAAAAAAATAGTTCCTGGATTTGATCAACCATTAATTTAAGGAAACACAATGTTAGAAACATTATTTTGGATAGCAGTAGGAGCATTTGTAGGATGGAATTTCCCACAACCTGAGTTTGCAAAAAGCATACAAACCCGGTACTTGCAAAAATACATCGACAAGTTAAAAACAATATTGTTCTTTTGGAGATAATTATGAATGCATTAAAGAGTATGTTAGGCGACGAAACTGGTGCAATTAGTAGTAAACGCACAATTACATTCTTGTCATTTTTATTGTGCGCGGCTGGGTTTATCAGCAACTCATGGTTTGACACAAAGATAGACGCAGGATTGTTCAACAGTCTTATGTACATGGTCATTGGTGGCCTAGGATTCACAGCCAGCGAACGGTTTGCGGCCAAATAAGGAAATTGATATGAAAAATTATATATTTGTAGCAGGATTATGTTTAGCGGTGGCATCAACTGCACATGCTGGCGGAGAAGAAAAAAAAGTATGTGAAGACAAAAAAGACAAAGCCGGTAAAGTCATAACAGGCAAAGACGGCAAGCCACAACAGACCTGTAAAACCATCAAGGTGCACAAAAAGGTTGAAGGCGAAAAAGTTCCTGCCAAGTAAATTGGAACTATGCCCGAACCGGACTGGTTGACTCCGTCCGGTTTCTCGTTTATAATATATCAATGACTCATTATGCCACATTAGGTGTTGCCGAAACAGCAACCGCTGACGAAATCAAACGAGCATATCGCGGTCTCGCGAGCAAGCATCACCCAGACAAAGGTGGCGATACACAACGGTTCCAAGAAATACAGGCCGCATACGCTGTGCTGGAAGATCCCAACCGGCGGGCACAGTATGATCAAGAGCGTCGTAATCCTGGAGGCATGAGGTTTACTGTTAACGGTCAAGACTTCAATGGTATGCCACCCGGCATGGAAGACATACTAAAAAACTTTGGTTTTCCTGGTGGAGCATTTGGGCAGGGTAGTCCGTTTGGGCAACGGCATCCTAGAAAGAACAAAGATCTAAGAGTTGAGTTGCATATACCGTTGATAGAGGCATTGCAAGAGCAAAAGAAAACACTCAGTGTACAAACAACAACAGGGCATAGAGAAACAGTAGAGGTAACAGTGCCGCGTGGCATACACCACGGAGCACAAATAAAATATGCAGGACTTGGCGATAACATGTTTAATACATTACAACGCGGTGACCTTTATGTTGTGTTTAATGTAACACCTGATCCTAGATTCAGAATTGACGGCATTGATTTAATTTCAAAGGTTAGTATTAACTGCCTAGATGCCATAACAGGTGGAGTTACTGAAATCACTGGATTAGATGGTCGTGTGTTTGAACTACAAATACCAGCCGGAACACAACCTGGTACTATGATGCGTGTGCGTGACCAAGGGCTATATCATCTTGGACAAACG